>Ga0265314_10000055_pt1 | contig 172478 bp, 124 predicted proteins | sample 4126metaG_FD_203106 | JGI IMG/M metagenome (GOLD analysis project Ga0265314, IMG submission 203106) | Rhizosphere microbial communities from Carex aquatilis grown in University of Washington, Seatle, WA, United States - 4-1-26 metaG | ecosystem: Host-associated > Plants > Roots > Rhizosphere... | reverse complement strand
CAGTATACGGGATTGTCTCAACGGAAGTGGCGCCCAGGCTGCATTGGGAATATGCTCTCACGGCCTTCGGACTTGGCGTGGCGGCGTCGCTTGGCGGTGCGTGGATGCCCTCTCGCGCGGCGTCGTACCTCAACCCGATTCTGGCCTTGCACAATATTGAGGCGCGGCAAAAGGAATCAGCGTTGGGCTGGGGCCGCACGTTATTTGGTGCGGCACTACTTGGGTTGAGCGTGCTGCTGATTGAGTTGTCGCCATCAGGTGTGGGTCTTACCTTTCAACTTTCCTATTCGGCGCTTATGCTGATCGGCCTGACGATTCTGCTGCCAATGCTTGTGCACTGGGCGGCTCGGGCCATGCGTCCGATCATGGATATGTTTGGTGGTTCTGAAGGCGCGCTGGCGGTGGATGCGATGATCCAGTCGCCGCGGCGAAGCGCCGCCACGGTAGGCGCGCTGATGGTGGGGTTGATGTCTGTGTACTCGACAGCCGCATATATCCAGAGCTACAAGCAGATGGTCAGCCGCTGGAGCACTGAGTTGTTGAATTCCGACATCGTGGTGACATCTTCGACATTGTTGCGATCGAGTTCGTATCACTTCAGCGAGGATCTAGGGAGGAAATTTGCGACTCTGCCGGGCGTTAGAGAGATTGAGAATGTCCGATTCACGCTGGTTCCTTATGATGGCGATTCGGCCGCGATTGTTTCAATTGAGATGCCAGGATTTCTGAAGCGGTCGATGAATGGGATCAAGGGTGGTGACCCACAGAAGTTATGGGCGATGATGCCGCGCGGCGAAGGGGTGATTGTATCGAAGAATTTTGCGGTGAGATGGCGTTACAAGGTGGGAGATCGGGTACATCTGGACACACCAACGGGACCTCTGGAATTACCGATTCTTGGGATTGTAGAAGATTACCGATCGGATAAAGGGACGATCTTTATGGATCGGGCAGTGTACAAGCGCTATTGGGATGATGACGCGGTGGATTTTATCGACGTGGAGTTGAAGCCCGGGCAGGACCCCAATGTTGTGAAGCGTGAAGTTCAGGGCGTGACGAACGGAACAGAGCATGCATTGGTATATACGAAGCTTGAGTTCAAAGGCTGGATTGATACGCTCGTCGATAAATTTTTCATGCTGAATTACATGCAGCTTGTGGTTGCAGTGATTGTGGCGGTAGCGGGAATTGCGAATACGCTGGTGATCTCGGTTGCCGAGCGACATCGCGAGTTCGGCATCATCCGATCAATTGGCGGCTACCGCTCGCAAATTAGAAAGATGGTGTTGCTGGAGGCGCTCTCAATTGCGGTGGTAGGTGTTTTTGTAGGAGCAATTGCGGCGCTGTTCAACACGGAGTTCCTGTCGCGCACCGTGTCAACTGTTCTTGCCGGTTACGATGTGCCGTTCTACTTTCCGTGGCTGTTGATTCTTGAGACACTGCCCGCGGTCATTGGAGTTTCGCTGTTGGCCGGCTGGATTCCAGCGCGGCATGCAATGCAGGCATCGGTCATTGAGGCAATCGGGTATGAGTAAAAATGAATCGAGATTCTGGCGCAAGATGTTTGGCGCGTCGTTGGGCCTTGCTTTTTTATCGGCGCCGGTAACTGCGATGGCGCAAGCGTCTGTGGATGCGCGCAACATTATGGAACGCGTATACGGTCAGGATACGAGTCACGACTTTACGATGAAGGCGGACTTCGAGGTGTACGACCGGCAGGGCCAGAGCGCAAAAAAGGAATTTACGTACATGCGCATTGGCACTCCCGAAGACAAGAAGACGCTGGTGGCATTTACGGCGCCGAAGGAAATCCGCGGAGTGGTGTTGTTGTCGATCAATCAACACGGAACAGTTGCGAATCAGGCTGCTGCAAGCCAGTACGTGTATACGCCTGCTACCGAGCGAGTGCGCAGCGTGGTGCAGCAGGAACGTTCGGCTCGTTTCATTGGCACAGATTTTACTTTTGAAGATATCGGCGAAGGCGTGCTTGATGGTTTCAATTACAAGCTAATTGGCGAAGCTGATTCGATCGACGGGCACAAGACGTACAAGATAGAAGCGACGCCGGTGGAGCAGGGGCGGTCGCAATATAAATATATTTATTACTGGGTAGCGCAGGATGTTCCGGTAATTCTGTTTGCCGAGTTCTACGATGCGCAGGGACGTGAGGTTCGCGTACTGCATGCAACCACTCTGAAGCGCGAGAATGGTGTGTGGGGCGCGCGGCACACGGAGATGCGCACCGTGGCGGATGGCACAAGGACAGTGCTGACGATTAATGGAGTGAAGTTCAACACCAAGCCGGATGAGAAACTGTTTACCCCGCAGGGAATGGTAGAAGTACTGGGGAATTCAGCGGGGAAGTAATTCTTCGGGTACGTGAGACTCCTGATCGGACTCCGCGGTGAAGCGCTCTTTGAGGGTTCGGCGAAGCACTTTGCCGGTGTGATTGTGCGGCATCTCGCCCGGCGAGAGAATCCAGATGCGGCGCGGCGCCTTGTAAGGGGCCAGGTTCTTTTTGCACCAATCAAGCAGATCATTTTCAGTGGTTGAGAAACCGCTATGCAGTTCGACTGCTGCTGCGGGAATCTCTCCTTTTTCGCGATGCGGCAGACCGAAGGCTGCGGTGCGCGCGACGGCCGGATGTGCGGCGAGGGCTTCTTCCAGTTCGCGCACATATACCGAATATCCGCCTGACTTGATGACGTCTTTCATGCGGCCGACCAAGCGAATCATGCCGAGCCGATTACGGGTGGCGAGATCGCCGGTGCGCAGCCAGCCTTCAGATGTGAGCAGATCCTGATTGTTGGAGGTGTCGCGCCAGTAGTGTGGAGATAGGCCACGACGACGGATCTGGCACTCGCCGATTTGCCCTGCGCGCACCGGATTGCCGTTTTCATCGGCAACGCGAATGCGAAACGGCGGCACAGGGAAGCAGAGATCTCCGGAGCCGGGCAGCAGCGAAGATTCAATGCCCATCATTGCCAGTCCGCCGAGCTCAACCATTCCATAACCGTTCAGCAGAACGGGCGGCACGCGCCGTCCACCGGGCAAGCGCATGAGAGCACCATATTGGCGCAAGCGCATGCGCACGTCTGAGGGCAGATTGTCACTGGCTGATAGCCAGAGACGAACGCTTGAAAGGCGCGCAGGATCGGGATTGCTGTTGAGCAGCCGCGCAAACATGGCAGGGACGCCGACGACCGATGTGACTTTGTTGCGCTCGATGGCGTCAAGAGCGCGGGCCACATCGAAATGCTCGAGGAAGCAGCCGCGAATACCGGCCATGAGCCCGTAGAGCGCGATGCTGACCGCCATAATGTGCGACCAGGGAAGCGCGACCAATGCGAGATCGCGGGATCCAAGGAAGAGGCCGGCAAGCACAGTAGAAGCGCGGCCGCCCAGCAGCGCGCGACTTGATAGCGCCGCGCCCTTTGGGAAACCGCTGGTGCCCGAGGTATGGAAGATGGCGATGGTTGCGGCGGGATCGATCGCCGTAGGGGGAAATTGTTTTGTGATGAGGTCACCGGGCCCAGGTCCACGGATAAATCCGTCGATCGTCTCCAACTCGTCGTCTGACTGAATCACGGTGCGGACATTGAGTTCGCTGAGCTTACCGATGTTGCGCTCGAAGACGGCTTTGTCGGTGATGAGGATTTCTGTTTCGCTCGAGGAGAGAATGCGTCGCACTTCGGCGAGCGAAAGCATGGGATTGAGCGGGACGGCGATACCCCCAGCGCGAATGATGGCAAGAAACCAGCGGAAGTAGCGGCGATCGTTGGTGCGATAGATGGCGACGGGTTGGCCGGGCTTGATGGCAATGGTTTCGCGGAGAAAAGCATGCTTGGCACAGATTTCAGCATGCAGTTCGGCAAGACGATAGGGGCCGGTGTCTTCAATCGATATGACACGGTCTCCACTTCGTCGCAGCAACTCGTCAACGAGATTGGCAACAGTGACGGAGCGATCGCGCGAAATTTGAAATGAGCGAACGATGTTCATTCAGCTGGAACCGGAACACGTCCCCAGTCGCTGGCGACGCAATAGTTAAAGAGCCGATCAAGATAATTGAGAACGTGGGGCGGTCGAATTCCTGCTGGCGAAAGTAGCTGCTCAGCTACCGATGTATCAAATTGCATGCGCATGGAAAAATAATCGCGATAGGCGCGTCCACTTACGAGCACACGTCGCTTTCGTCCCCAAAGGCCGAGATAAAGTAGCGGGCGCACAACTGCGAAGAAGAACGCAGGATCAACGTAGCGCGGCTCGGGGCCGTCAAAATACTCTTTTGCCCGCTGTGCGACCTGCTGGATGGTAGCGCTGGCGCCCGGGCCTGCGCAGAGGTGCATCGTGCTGCCGATCGCGGCATCGTCAAAGATGGCTTGCGCAAGTGCATCGGCAACAAAATCGACAGGCACGATATCGAGCACGGCATCTGGGTAACCTGGGACCGTGCGCCATAGGCCGCGCGCGTAGATCTTAAGGGGCCAATACATCATTTTGAAGCTGGACGTGACGCCGGTGCGCGAATCGCCAACGATAATGCTGGGGCGAAGGATGATGCCTGGCAGCGAATCGAGGCGGGAGCGGACAAGTGCTTCCGCTTCAGACTTAGTCTGCTCGTAGGTATTGCGATAGCCCTGGCCGACAGATAGTTCATTTTCGCGGATCAGGCCGCTGCGCTCGCCGGCGACGTAGGCCGTGCCCACATAGGCGAAACTACGCAGGTTGCGCGTGGCGGCTGCGAAATCCAGAATGTGCCGGGTGCCTTCGACGTTGGTTCGGCGCGCTTCATCGAGCGTGTGGTCGAAACGCACAGTGGCGGCGGAATGAATGACGCGCGTGACCTCAGAATTGAGCTGCTGCCTGGAGTTGGCGTCGAGGCCAAGATTTGGCTGGCTTACGTCGCCGGAGAAGACCTGAACGCGCGAACGGTGAGCCTGGGGAAGGAAAGAGTCGGCGCGCTGACGGCCGAGTTCACCGGGCCGGTCGCGAATGATGAGGGCCAGCGAGAGGGCGGGGTTCTGATCGAGAAGCTGGCGTACCAGGTGCATACCCAGAAAGCCAGTAGCGCCGGTTACGAGGAGGAGTTCATCATTCTTCATCTAGGAGCCGATCTCAGTACATTACAAGTGCCATCAGGGCGGTTGAGCATGAAGTTTTCGTAATCCGGTCGAGAAGGATATTCACTCCTCATTATACGGTGACATGAGGTGAGTAGCCACGCGGCAAAGTGGGGTGAAAGGGGCAGGTCTCGCGATCCCGCGAGATGGAGCCGGATTGAAGGCGGTATGCAGACTTTGATATGGTGGCTGACGCAAAGTGCAGGCGAATAATGCTTGCACGAAAGGGACTGCGGGGATGAATGGGATGGCGCAAGGCGCGCACTCATGGCCCGCAACCCCAAGGGAGGCAACGAAATGAAATCCAGAATTTCACGCCGCAGGTTTGTTCAGACAGTTGCAGCTTCAGTGGTTCCGGTTGCGCTAGTGCCGGGTAAACCGGGCATTGCAAAGGCGCTTGCCTCGCTGGGTGGGGGCGCGCAGGCTGCAAGCGGCAATCCGGCTTGGAAAGATGCTGGCGTGGTTGACGTTTCGCGCTCCCCATTTGCCAAGTTGAAACCGGTGCCGGTACGCGCCGTGGAGATCAATGAGGGGTTCTGGTCAAAACGCCGCGTGACGAACGTGGACTCCAGCATTCCTTCCATGCACGACGAACTGGTCAACCACGGGCGCATGGATAATTTTCTGCGGCTCGAAGGGAAGTCGACCGCACCGCAAAAGGGCCCTGTCTATTCAGATTCGGATATCTACAAGTGGGCAGAGGCAGTAGGGTTTGCACTGCAGTCGGGTGACCAACCGGACCTGCGTGCGAAGACCGAAGCGATGATTCGCGAGGTGGTGGCTGCACAGGAACCCTCAGGATATCTGAACACGTATTACCAGGATGATCGCAAGGGACTGCGTATGCAGTACGACGTGCAGACAACGGGGCACGAACTCTATTGCCTGGGGCATTTACTGCAGGGAGCGATTGCGATCTATCGCGCGAATGGCGACCGCACACTGCTCGACGCGGGCATTCGTTTTGTGGATGGTTATTTACTACCGAACTTCGGGCCGGGAGCGAATCAGAAGGGAATTGTTGCAGGGCATCCGGAAATCGAGATGGCGCTTATTGAGCTTTACCGCACGACGGGCGAGCGCAAATATGTCGACCTAGCGGGCTACATTCTGCAGGGCGATGCGCGGATTCCGCTGCGGCAGCAGCAGATTGTGTACATGTATTGCGGGATTCCGTTTACCTCGCGCACAAAACTTGAGGGCCACGCCGTCCGCGCCATGTATGCGTGTTGCGGCGCCACGGACTACTACCTCGAAACTGGTGACCAGGCCTACTGGAAGACGCTAAACGCGCTTTGGAACGACCTGAACCAGCACCAGTTGTATGTGACCGGCGGCGTGGGCGCGCGAGAAACAGGCGAGGCCTTCGGTGATCCGTATGAGCTGCCCAATGCGCGTGCGTATGGCGAGAGTTGCGCAGCAATCGGCATGATGATGTGGAACTGGCGCATGCTGGCTGCGACAGGCGACGCGAAATTTACAGACGTGATTGAGCGGGCGCTTTATAACGGAATCAATTCCGGCATGTCGCTCGACGGTCGTACGTATTGCTATCGCAATCCGCTGGCCTTCGATCCGCAAGGAGATTCGAGCGATCGCCATGCGCCGGAAGGGAAGATACGCAATCCGTGGTACGACACAACATGCTGTCCGCCCAACCTGGAGCGCACATTTGCTTCGTTGCCGGGTTACTTCTACAGCACCAGCGATGATGGTGTTTACGTGCATCTCTATGACAATTCCGTGATGAACGCGCGGCTGAAAGACGGCGGCGCAGTCAACATTCGGCAAACTACGAATTATCCGTGGGAAGGCACGGTGAAGGTTGCGGTGAACCCGACTGAGGCACAGGAGTTTGCTTTGCATGTGCGCATTCCGGGCTGGTCGGCGAAGAACACAGTGAAGGTGAATGGCGTGGCTGTGAGCGATGTGCGGCCCGGGACTTACCTGGAAATAAAAAGGCGTTGGTCGGTCGGCGATACAGTGGAGCTTTCGTTCGACATGACAACGCGGTTGCTGAAGGCCAATCCCGCAGTGAACGAAGATCGTGGGCGAGTAGCGTTCCAGCGCGGCCCGGTTGTGTTCTGCATGGAAGGGCTTGACCAGGCGAACAAGGATGGTGGCGATCTGGTGGGCTATACCGCGAAGCTTGAGGGCGTGAGCACGGCGCGTTACGAGCCTGATTTGCTTGGTGGCGTGGTGGTGCTGGAGCATCCGGGCGCGATAGCAAGTGGCGCTATGGATAGCGGCCTGTACTACACTGCTAACGGCGGCGAAAAGGTGACGGAATCGCCAGCTACATTGCGGCTGATTCCGTACTACGCGTGGTCGAATCGCGCATCGTCGTCAATGCAGGTGTGGATTCCATACCGGTTCAGTTGAGCGAGATATTGATCACAACCTACATTTACAGACAGCTGGTGCGCGCGGTTTCACTCGCCGGCGCGATTGTGCTCGCCTTCAGCTCATTGCATGCAAGTGCGCAGAGTGATCCGGTGAGCTTTGTTGACGAGAAGATTGGAACTGCGCACGAAGGACAGACATTTCTTGCCGCTGGACCTCCTTTTGCGATGACCGAATGGGGACCGCAGACACGCGCAGGAAATGTGAAATGTATTGCGCCCAACTACGAAGCAGACAAACGCATTCAAGGCTTCAGGGGCAGTCACTTCCTGACCGGCTCGTGCACACAGGACTACGGCAGCGTGACGCTGATGGCGGAGTCAGGTGAGCTGAGGCTTGGCGCGGAGGAGCGTGGTTCGACATTCAGCAATCAGATTGCGGAGCCGCAACAATATCGCGTCAGGCTTGATGATTACGGAATCGATGTCGCGCTTGCCGGTACGACGCGAGCGGGAATGGTGCGATTCCGATTTGAGAGGGGCGGCAAGAACTGGATCCTTGCCGAAGCCAACTCGGCCAAAGGAGAAGGCACGGTCGAAGTTGACGCGGACCGCAACGAGATCAACGTAGTGGACCCGGCGCGCAGGCTCTACGCAGGTAGCGGAAAGCCTGCTGGTTTCAGTGGCTATTTTGTTGTGCAGTTCGATCATAAGTTTCGCGTGGGTGGAACTTGGGCCGGAAGTGACAAGCACGAGGGCGCAACAAATCAGAAAGGAGCCGACGGAACGCCGGGCGCATATGTTTCGTTTGATGTGAAGCCGGGCGAAACTGTGCAGGCAAGAATAGGGAGTTCATTCACGAGTCTGGAAGAAGCCAGAAAGAATCTTGAAAGCGAGATTCCAGAATGGAATTTCAACGGCGTCGTTGAGCAGACGCGAATTGCATGGAACAAGGAACTGGGCAAGATTGAGATTCAAGCCGCACCGAAACAAAAGACTGTTTTTTATACGGCGCTTTATCATGCAATGCTGCTGCCGCGCGTATTCAGCGATGTGAGCAGCACATATCCTGGGTTTGCTAATGAGGGTCGTACCGAAACTGCGAAGGGATTCATCTACTACGATGATTTCTCGCTGTGGGACACGTTTCGTGCGGTTCACCCGCTGCTGACGATTCTTGATCCTGCGCGCGAACTTAACATGGTAAAGTCGCTCATTGCCAAAGGCGAGCAGGGCGGGTATTTACCCATCTTTCCAGCATGGAATAGCTACACATCAGAGATGGTGGGTGATCATGCGGTGTCGGTAATCGCGGACGCGTATTTCAAGGGCATACGCGGGTTCGATGTGGATGAAGCTTATCGGCTAATGAAGAAAAATGCGACGGAGCTTCCCGATGATCGCGATTTGTATATTGATGGCCGCGGGCGGCGTGGTCTCGATTCGTATTTAAAGTACGGATATATCCCGCTTGAAGATCATCTAAGTGATGCGTTCCACAAGAATGAGCAAGTCTCACGAACCTTGGAGTACGCGTACGACGATGCCCTTGTCGGCGATATGGCCGAGGCGTTGGGGCGTAAACAGGATGCGGAGATATTTCACAAGCGAGCGCAGAACTACAGGAACGTCATCGATCGGCAAACTGGATTTGCGCGCGGGCGGCATGAGGATGGTTCATGGGACAGCCCGTTCGATCCGGCAAAGCCGGCTGCTTATATCACCGAGGGGTTGCCATTCCAGTACACGTTCTTTGCGCCTCAGGATATTCCAGGATTGATTGAGTGGGTGGGTGGGCGTGAGGTGTTTATTTCAAAACTGGATGAACTGTTTTCACGCGGCCTCTACGATCACGGTAACGAACCGAGCCATCACATTGCGTATCTCTATGACAACGCCGGCGCGGCATGGAAGACTCAGGGGCAAGTGCGTACGTTGTTAGAAACGCAATACTCGGATGGCGCCGGGGGGCTCGCCGGCAATGATGACGCGGGACAAATGTCGGCTTGGTTTGTAATGAGCGCGCTTGGATTTTATGCAGTGAATCCGGGCACCCCGGTGTATGAGATTGGCGTGCCGCTCTATGACGATGCCACAATTCGATTCGACGATGGGAAGCTTTTCAGAATTAGCGCTGCGGGAACATCGGCAGGTAAGCGGTACATCCATTCAGCCACATTGAATGGCATTCCTCTGCATCGCTACTGGCTCAAGCATTCCGAAATTGTCGCCGGCGGCGAACTTGTTTTCGAAATGTCGGCCGCGCCGAATCAAGACTGGCCCGGAAAATAGCCGCGCCAGTTCTGATGCGATCGTGCGGTGAAGATGCTCTACTTGTGATTGTCGCTCAGGCGTCGATAGTAATCCGCGACCGAGTCCTGATATCCGGTTGGGACCGTGTATGGTTTGCCTGCACGCGCAGAAGATGACAGGTTCTGCCGCTGAAGCTGGAGTTCCAGCTTGTCAACGGAGCTGAGTACTTCACGATGCATTTGCTCGACGATTGCCGGATTTCCAGGAAAGCGGCTGGGGTCGAGGTTTTGCATTTGCCGGGTAAGCTCCGCTACTTCCTTGGAAGCCTGAGGATCGCTGGCCACCATCTGACGCAACTGGTTGAGTTCGCGCATGCGCTGCGCAAAGTCGCGCTCGGTATCGGCGGGATTTCCGGATGCGTCAGCAGGCGCGGCATGATGTTGACGCGGTGAGTCATAAGTATTGTTGCCGGTGTTGATGTTTCCCCAGACGGTGCCGTCGGCACCCGCGTCGCTTGTGCGGATATCGCCACCGGCTCCGCCGCGGCGCTGATTGCCGAGGTCTCCACCAACGCGATTGCCGCCGATCTGTCCGGGATTGCCATTGGACTGTTGACCGCCTGGCGCACCACCGTTTTGCCGAGAAGCCATCTGGGCGTTTGCACTAGCTTGCGATCCGGGGTTGCCTTGCGGACTCGCGTTGCCGGGCTGGCGACCTTCGTTGCCGTTGCGGTTATTTCCGTTCTGCCCTTGGCCGTTGTTGCCGCGATTTTGTCCACCCATTCCTTCAATTGCACGGCGCAGACGCTCAACTTGATTGAGAGCTGCGGTCTGATCTCCGTTGCCTTGAGACTCCTGCCCGGGCCTGCCCTGACCAAATTCCTTCTGTGCTTGTTGGAGTTGTTGATTCAGCTTTGAAAGCCCCTGTGCGATCTGACCTTCGGTTCCAAGCGAATTAGGATTGACCCCTCTTCGCAGCCAGTCCGCCGTGCGCTGTACGTGGTTATCGAGATCGGCGTTGTCCATCTCTGTGAGTGCATCGCGCAGGCGCTTGGCAACGTTTGGCTGATTGGGCGCCAAAGAGCGAGCTGAGTCGCGCATGTTCTTTTGCAGGGTCGACAGATCGTTGGAAAGTTGCTGGCGTTCGCCGGCAAGCTGGTCGCGCTGGTGCACCTTCGACATCATACTGTCGAGATCGGGTGTGCCGGAGTTGGTAGAGTTCGATTCGTCGCGAGCGCCGGAAGCTAGCTTGTCGATGCGACTGGCCTGGGCGCGCTCTTCCTGCTGAATGCGCGATGCTTCCCGGGCGAGCGATTCAACTTTGTTATTGGCAAGGCGTTGCTGCGTTCCCTGCATGAGATTGCTGGCTTCGCGTAATCTCTGGGCCGCCTGCTGAGCCGCTTCTGAATTCTGCTGGTCGTTCCCGTTACGCCGCATCTCGTTCGTGGCTTCACCGAGCCGGTTCAGAGCTTGCTGAATTCGTTGATCGGCGGAGCTGGACGCGCCCCCGGATGGTGAGCGCGATGAAGCAGAAGACTGGCCTGATTGCTGCCCCCCGCCCGAGTTGCCCTGGCTTTGCGATACGGATGCGGACTGGGACTGCTGGCCCTGTTGCGGATTTGAACTTGACTGCTGCGATGAGGACTGTTGGCCTTGTTGCCCTGGCTGCTGGCCTTGCTGGCTCTGACCGTTTTGAGCCATCTGCTCCATCTGGTGCTGCAACTGTTCAGCTTCACGACGCAACATTTCCTGCTGCCAGCGTTCCTGAAAACTCTGTTGTGGATTGTGTTGCTGGTTGGCCAGGTCTTCCTGCCGGCGTGCAAGGGCATCGAGCTTTGCCAGAGCGTCTTCAACCTCTTTCTCATGTTGTTCAGCGGGCGAGGAAGTTTGCGCGGTTTCGTACTGATTCTTTTCAGTGTCGAGTTCGAGGTCGAACAAGCTGGCGAGGTCGCGTCCTGTGCTGCCTCCTCTACCTCCACCACCACCGCGCTGACCGAATGCGACTTCGATCTTGCGGAATGTGGCCTCGGCGCGCAGCAGGGCCTGAAGCGCTTTTTGCTCAAGAGGGAGAGCGTCTTTCCACTGCGTTGATTTCAGCTTGTCGGCTGAGGGCGCCATGGCCTGGGCCGCGATCTGCATATCTTTATCGAAGTCAGTAAATTCCTGATTGGCTGACGAGAGGTCGCGACTCTGCATGCGGATGGAGAGCGCCATGACCTGATCGCGAAGTTTCTTCTGCGCGTCCGAGAGGAACTGCCCCTGCGTTTCATTGTCTTTAGGCGTGGCGGTTTTGTCGTTCTGTTGCTTCCACGTGGCGGCGATCAGCTCCTTTTCGCGCTTGGAGATCTCAGTCTGGTTGTTGCTGCCACCTCCGCCACCGCCACCACCACCACCGCTCTGCTGGGATTGTGAGAACTCGCGCTCGAAGGGATCGACCTGGATGAAGCTTATGTCGGTGCGGGCTTCGCTGTGGCCGTCGCGCGCAGTGGCGTACACGCTGACTAGATCACCGGGCACAAGCTTGAAATCTTCGAGAGATAGCGTAGTGGTGCCGTCGGCAGATTTTGCGCCGGGAGTTTTGAGCAGGCTGACATCGTGATCGGCGCCACCGTTGACGGAGTAGTGCAGGTGAACGTCGGCCAGGCCGAATTCATCGGCGGCATTTGCGCCCAACGTAACTTCTTCAATCGGGCTGGCACGATAATCACCGCCGGGACGAATGATGGATATCTGAGGAGGATTAGCCTTGTCGGTCGCGATAAGGTAATCCTCTGAGATACGAACGGGCTGATCGCCTTCAGTTGCGGCGACGTGGTATGCGCCGTCTTTCTGCATGTGGATGATGGCTTCGTATTTGTTGCCTGCGCCTCCTCTAAGCGCAACTTTCTGGCCGTCATCGAGAGTGAGCTCGCCATTCTTGAGTGGGCGATCCGTCTGGATTTCTATTTTTGCGTCGGTGCCTTCAAGGGCGCGAAGATCGCCGGAGTGCTCTTCAGTGACGGGCTTGAGGCCGGTCCACTTGGGATAGTTGTACGAGACGCCAATCTCCTTTATCTGCGGAAGGTCGACAACGTGAACCTTGTAATGCTGCGATCTAAGCGGGCCTGCTTCGACGTAGTACTCGACGTCTTCAGGAAGGCCGGCGAGGACGAACTGGAAGTTGGTGCCGCCAACGGATTGTGGCGCCGGCTGCATCAACACGGGTTCCCAGCCCGCGGCGCTTCGGAAGTGCGCGAAGAGCTTTGCGCCGACAGGTTGCATGCCACTGATGTGCGCTTGCACGAGCTGATCGCTGTTGCGGCGAACGGTGACGTTGCCCGGAGTGACAGCGATTGAGTAGAGCGGCGCAGCATTTTTCTTTGGGCCGGTCCAGAGTAGAGACGAGCCGTAGCCAAGGTATCCAGGTCCGGCGGCGATGAGCCAGACGAGGACTGCGAGACATGCGAAGCCTGCGCCGGAAAATGCGAAGAGCCGTTTCTCAGGTACGAGGTGCGCAGGCGTTGAGTTTTCAAGCTTGCGGAGCGTGTCAGCGGCCAGTAGTTCAAGGAATGGATCGCCGGCGTTCTTGTTGCGCTGTTGAAACGTGGTGAGGCGTTGTTCCAGTTCCGGAGTCGCGGTTTCAGCTGCGTGGACTGAGCGGGCGTGCGTGAGCTTCATTAGCGGAAGTGCGATGCCGAGTGCGGCTGCGATTCCAAGGGCGACGAAGAGGGAGAACCGTGCGACCACTATGCCGCGATCAGGGAAAGCGAACTGATTGAGGATGAGGACCAGCACGATGGTGACGGCAAGGGCTGTTCCGGTGAAGATGGCTGCACCGCGAAGCCATGCGTTTAGACGAAGGCGCTGATGCAGATTTGCAATATAGGAATTGAGCTCGTGTTGGTTGCTCATACTTCCTCCCGCTGCGTTCCCAAGTAACTGCTTGCGATGAAACTCTCGGCCAATACAGAGATGAACGCCAGCAGCATGACGTACCACCACAGGCTTACGGGCCGGTATTGCTGCTCATTTGTGGATGCGGTGGTTTGCGCTGACTGGCGGATGGAACTGCCGCTCCAGAGTTTTTGAAGATCGTCCGGCATGGGCAACAGATCGGACTCGCGTCGTTCGGCATTGACGCCGATGACGGCATCGCGTCCGCTGGCAAAACGGATGCGATAGAAGCCGGTGTGCTCGAGGCGAATAGATTGCGCGTGCCGTGCTTCGTCGAGTGTGAGAGGACGTTGGCCCTCGGGGTCGGTGACTTCAACGGTGCCGAGCGACCCGCTCGGTTGCGATGCGGCACGGAGTTGTACGTACGAGTCGACGAGGCGTGAGCCGCTCAGCTCCTCGCTGCCGGAAAGATAGCGCGAAGCGTGATCGACAAACGCGACGAAGACGGGATGGAGTGGAAGATCGTTCGTAAGGTTATCGAGCCCCGAGGTCAACAGCAGCAGGTGACCTTCGCCGATTTGTTTATCGAGCATGAGCGGCGTGCCATCTGCGAGCCATGCAGTAACGCGCGCCTGGGCAGGATTGACGACGGACGCGTAGAGGACTTTGACCGCGGCCCATCCCCCGTTATCGCGACCTGGTTGCGATTGGGCAAGCGGGAGATAGCTGAAGTCGACGCGTGTGACGGAAGTGGAGGAGCCCGATTGCGCGTAATTGCGGCGCTCAATTACGTTGCTGCCCCAGAGAGGAATTTGCGCGGACTGCGCGGCGGAAGTTCCGAGAGCGATGAGGACATTGCCACCCTTCGCAACATATTGCTGGAGCGTGTTGGCGAAGATGGAAGGGAGCGTCGGCGTGTCAGAGAGCACGATGAAAGCGAACTTGGATGGGTCGAGATCCTGAGCCTGTTCAGCATTTGCTGATTGAAGAATGAACGATGCGTGATCGGCTGCCTGCAGGGCTGCGCCGAAATAGACTGGGGAGCGCGTGTCGGATGCGTGGTGAATGAAGAGAACGCGTTCGGGGTCGGAACGGCGAATAGAAAAGAAGCTGGCATCGTCTGCGGCGAGTGCGTCGGAGCCGTCGATGCGGATCTCGCAGCGATTGAATCCGTAGCCGACATCGAGGGGAGTGAACTCGACGGTGGCACGGCCGTTGGCTGGGACTGCGACATTACGCGTCGCGACCACTTTGCCGTTGATAACGAGACTGACGGACCTGGACGCTGCAGGAGTGTTGAAGCCTGCGATGACAGCGCGCACGCGGGACTGTTTCGGGTCTTTGGGGTCGGCCAGCTCGGCTGGAGCTTCAGTACTTTCGACGGCCCAGTTCGGCACAGTCGTGCGGGATGCAACGGAGTGCAGTGTGAGACTGGCGTTGCCGGGTAGAACCATATCAGCGAAGTTGGCCGACATGGCTGAGCGCTGCAGATCGCTGAAGAGGTGCAGGTCGATGGGTGTGTGAATAGTTTCACTCAGCGCGCGGATGCTGCGGCCGAGATCGCCGAAGTTCGCACGGCCGTCACCGGGCTGAATGCTTTCTAGCGCGGCATGAAGCTGTGTTTCGTCAGTGGTGGGCTGATTGAGTATTTCAAGCCGGCCGCCGAGCGCCATAATTTGCGCTTTGGCAGAATGCGGCTTGGCCGCGAGCGTGGCGAGCGCCTGGCGCTTAGCCTGGTCGAAATGGCCGGCAGCGCGCATGCTGAATGAACTGTCGAGCACGATGATGAGCAGACGGTCGTTGGCTCCGGCTGCTGCGCGGCGGATGAAGGGGTTTGCGAAGGCGAGGACGATGAGCAGGATGAACGCAAAGCGCAATGCGAAAAGCAGGAGGTAGCGGAGCTTGCGATGGCGGGTGGAGCTTTGCGTGCCGCGTTCGAAGAACATGAGCGAGCTTACGGGTTTGGGAATGGTGACGTGCTTGCGCAGCAAATGCACGAAGACCGGAATGCCGAGGGCAGCGAGGCCGCCGAGAAACCATGGTGCTAACAGGCCCATCAGTTTTCCGCCTTTCGTAGAGTGAGGTACTGGCGCAGGGTCTCGTCCAGCGGGCTGCTGGTGACGAGAAGTTGATAATCCATTCCGGCGGCGAGTGTGCGGCTGCGCAACTCTTCGATATGCGCATCGATTTTGGCGCGATAAGTTGTCTTGACGTAGTCGGGGACAACTTCAATGCGGCGATCCGTTTCGAGATCAACGAGGACTGCGGAGCCTTTCATTGTGGGGCGGATTTCTTCGGGATCGAGAACGTGGAAGAGGACTACTTCGTGGCCGTGATAGCGAAGAGGCGCGATGTTGTCGATGATGGTTTCCGGCTGCTCGTAGAAGTCGGAGATGACGATGGCAATACCGCGGCGGTGAAGGAAATTCTGAAAATGCTGGAACGGCTTGGTGAAGTTAGTGCGTGCGTGGGCTTCAGCGTTTTCAAGCGCTGCGAAGAGGCGTGAAAGTTGGCCGGGTCGAGTGGAGGGGCGGATGTATTCGCGCACTTCGTCGTCGAAGACGATGAGGCCCGCGGCGTCACGCTGGTTGCGGATGGCGAGATAGAACAGCGATGCGGCGATAAAGCGCGCGTAATCCATCTTGGCGGGCGGGCCTGAGGTGTATTGCATGGAATTGCTGGCGTCGAGGAGGATGGTGAGCTGGCTGTTGGTTTCTCCGCGATAGCGCTTGAGGTATGTGCGCTCAGTGCGCGCGAAGAGATTCCAATCGACGTGGCGGAGATCGTCACCCGGCGTGTAGGGACGGTATTCCGCGAACTCCTGGCTGAAGCCGAAGTCGGGCGAGCGATGCAGGCCGGCGACGAAGCCGTCGACTACCGTGCGCGCGAGCAGATCGAGCGAAGAGATACCGGCCAGCACTTTTGGATCGAGGAATCGCTGCATCAGCTTTCCTTGGGGCGCGGTATTTGGGCGATGAGCCTGTTGAGGATTTCGTCGGTATCGATGTGATCAGACTCAGCATGGAAGTTGAGCAGAACCCGATGACGCAGGACGGGCGGAACGACTGAGGTGATGTCGTCGTAGGTGACGTGATAACGAGAGTGGGAAAGCGCGCGAGCTTTCGCTGCGAGCACGATGAATTGCGCGGCGCGAACACTGGCGCCGTAGTTGGCATACTTCTTTACGAAGTCGGGAGCGAGCTCGCTCTTGGGGCGGGTGGCGCGCACCAGGCTGATGATGTAACGAGAAAGAGTTTCGGCGATGGGCACCATGCGAACCAGTTGCTGAAAGTCGAGAAGGTCTTCGGCAGTGGTGACGGCGCGAACGTTCGTGGTGCGTGTTGCGGTGGTGCGGTCGATTACGGCGAGTTCGTCTTCAGCACTGAGATCGTCGAGGATTGAGTTGAACAGGAAGCGATCGAGCTGCGCTTCAGGCAGCGGGTAGGTGCCTTCGAGTTCGATTGGGTTCTGCGTTGCCAGTACGAAGAATGGCGAGGGAAGACTGTAGTGATTGCCGCGCACGGTGCAGGAACGTTCCTGCATGGCTTCAAGGAGCGCCGATTGGGTTTTTGGCGGCGTGCGGTTGATTTCGTCGGCGAGCAGGATGTTGCCAAAGATAGGGCCGTGGACGAAGGTCCATTTGCGATGGCCGGTCTGGAGGTCCTCTTCGATGATGTCGGTGCCGGTGATGTCGGAGGGCATGAGGTCGGGGGTGAACTGGATGCGCCGGAACTCGAGCCCGAGAGCGTCGGCGAGTGTGCGCACCATGAGAGTTTTCGCGGTACCGGGCATGCCGGTGAGCAGACAATGACCACCAACGAAGATGGCGATGAGGATCTGGTCGAGGACTTCTGTCTGGCCGACGATGACCTCGCGCACCTGTTGGAGGATATTCTCGCGTACGGTGTGGAAATGCTCAATGCGCTCCTGGAGCAGCGCTGCGTCCTGATTTAATCCGACAGGTGAAACCATTGGTTTGGTTCTCCTTAATTCGATTTGACTGGTGACGAGTTGAGTTCGAGCAAGAGTTTCTGGGCCGGACGATAGCCGGGCGCCGCTTCGAGTGCGGCGAGGACCGAGTCCTGCGCCTTGTCTTTTAGTCCCGCTGCAAAGTACGCCTGCGCCAGGTCGTACTCTGCACCGGCCTTGTCTACGGGGTTCGATGCGACAACCGCTTTGTACTCACGAATCGCGTTGTCATATTTCTTTTGTGCGAGGAGAAGATCTCCGAGCTTGTGGTGCAGCGCTTCGTCTTTGACGGGATAGATGTAGTTAAGTTGTTCAAGCGTAGCTGCTGCGGCGGAATTATCGCCCGAGCCAGCCTGAAGTTCCGCAAGCCGCTTGAACGCATTCGGCGATTCTCCGCCAGCTTGAACATACGAGGCGAGAATTGCAGTCTCCGCCTTGGTGTCGTTGTGTTCGCGATCGGCGGCGGCCATCAGCTCGTAGACGTTTGCATCTTCGACGTACTCCGGATAAAGAGCGAGAACGGCGGGACCATCTTTTACTACAGTGTCGTATTGCTTCTGCTGCATCGCTTCGACGAGTTGCTTGAGCTTTTGGTGCCACTCGTCAAAGTGCACAGCCTGCTGGCCGTATTTCTGATTGATCCATGCAGCGAATTGCACGTCGAACTGGTCGGCGGTCATGCCGAGGTTCTTCTGGATAACGCTGGGCGTTGTGGTGACCTCGGCATAGGAATGGACGAAATCAAGAAGTTTTTCCTCGCCCCACTTTTCGCCGATGAAATCGCAAATGGCGCCGCCCTGGAAATAGGAGACGATGACTTGCGCGGGATAGTCGGGGAAGACGAAGCCGCGGTCGAGTTTTGCAACAGGAAGAAGTTTCTTATCGCGAATTGCGGCGACTACGTCGGGAGTGAGTCTATTGCGCCACTCGGATGAGCGCTGGCCCTCTTCATGAACGGCAAGGCCCTCAGTAAACCAGCGCGGCACGCGATGGTTGGTGGCAGTGAGGACGAAGACGTGACTCATCTCATGCCAGATGGTTGCACCCCAGTTGAAGTCGCCGGGGCGACGGGCGGAGGGGCTGTCCATGGCGACGACTTCGCCGAAGGTGACGCCGAGAATGCCGAGGCCTGGCATGCCTGAGGTGCGCACTGCGAAGTCTTCGTGATTGGGGTAGACCTCAAGCTGCACAGGACCGGGCAAAGTCATCTTGTATTTTTTTTCGTAGGTCGCGATGATGGTGTGTAATTCGGCTTGCATGTAGGGCAGAAGCAGAGTTGATTCATTCTTATTCAGGCGAATGATTGTCTGGTCGTCACGGAAGGTTTCAAAGTTCTTGTAAGTGTCCATGAGGCGAAGGCTGTTCGATGTAGGTTTGTCTCGATAGCCGTTGTTGTAACTGAGCTCAAGCTCCTTATAGGGCTCATCCTGTTGGCCCATGCGCATCAGGTCGATGCCCAGGGCGGAGTGAGCCGCCCAATCGTCAGGATCGGCGACGATCGCTTTGCGATAGTAGGGAACTGCGTCTTCGTAGCGATAGTGCAGCTCAAGCTGGCGGGCGACGCGAGAATATGCTTCCGCAACGCCGGGACCAGCGCCGGTGGTCGCCGACTTGATGCGAGCGAACCACTGGTCGGGAGAGCGATCGGCAAGGATTTCGATGGCGGCGTGAATTGCCATGGCGTCAAGTGCGTCGGGCGCGATGGCGATGGCTTTGTCGGCCTCGGCGGTTGCGGTCTCTGGATCGTCGTTGACGAGGGCGAGGTCGGCGAGGAGTTCGTGAGCGGCAGCGAGCTTGGGATCGAGCGCAAGAGCCTTGAGGGCATCCTGGGCAGCGTGGCCGTCAAATGTATCAGCGGAGATTCTGGCTAGACCCAGGTAGGCCCCGGCGTCTTTCGGATCCTTTTCAAGAGCTTCGCGGAAGAGATCGGCGGCGACCGAATCGTTGAATCGTTCATGAAACAGCTCACCCCAGCGGACTTTATAGTATGCCGGGCTGTTATCAAGTTGAGTGGCCAAGCGGAATTGCTCTTTCGATTGTTCCCATTGGCCAAGTCCCCAGAAGCCTTCTGCGCGTTCGTAGGCGTTGCTGCTCTGCGTCAACTGATCGAAACACGCATGCGCATCGTGACCGGACTTGCGGAGCTTCCAGCACTCGGAGGGCGAGGCGGCGCACAGCTTAAGCGCAAACAGCATAAACAATGGCGTGATGAATGCGGCGCGCTTCATTTGTCCAGCTCCTGCTGCACGCTCGCCAATTTAAGCAATGCGTCTGTTAATTGCCTTTTGTAGTCCGCAGGGTCCATTGCGGCTTTTTGATACTTGAGGGTGTCGATCTTTTGTTCAAGCTCATCTTTCTGCTGGAGCAAAGCCAGCTTGGCAGGATTGTTGGCCGCCTGCTGACTTTGGCCGATGCGCAATACTGTGAAGCTGGAGAGCAGCGCGCCCTGGCCTTCGCCTGCAGTGCGCACCGGCTCGCCTCTGCCGGCATCGTTGAAGACAGCGTGCTCGGTGGCGAGTCGTTTTTGCGAGTCGTAAAACTCTGCCGTTTTTCTAGTGGCGTAGTTGAAGGCTTCCAATGCGCTGACGGAGTCGCTCTTGTCGGTGTCGGCTGCGGGATCTTGCAGTGCTTCGACCCAGTACCGCGCGAAAACTGTGGCGTTCTTCTCAGTACCGGATTTTGTGGCGGCGATGACGGCGCGTCCGGGGTGCTGGATTGCTGCGACGGCTCCCCCGCTGGAGCTTGTGGTATCGACGACGACCTGGCGACGGGCGGCGATGCGATCGCACATCGTGGCGAGCTCGCCTGCGGTAAGGTCAGGGCCGACAAGATTGAATTTGTAGTCGACGTTGTTGAATGAGCCATGGCCGATGAGGATGAGCACGAAGTCATCGTCGGCCTTGGCCTCGCGGGCGACATTGGACATGGTTTCGCGCACATGAGCGGCGGTGGCGTTGGCGCCGCTGAGCGTGTAGACGTGCGACGAAGGGCCTTGCGCCTTGAATGCCTTATCGAGATCATTAGCTGCGGCAGTGAATCGCTGTTCGTAGTCGGGCTCGCCGCCAAGGCCGGCCACAACAACGTAATACATAGCGGCGTGCGCTTGCGCGATGAATGCGAGTGAGAGTGCCAGCAGGAAAGGCATCTTCATACGACACCCCACTTGCGGCGCAGCAGCCACTCGATTACAGGAAGCGCGAGAAGAAGGAAGAAGACGATGGGCATGTTCCAGAGCTGGTCGGTATTGCGAACAGAGATGCCGGCCTCAGAGTAAGAAATATCACGCGGCAAATTCTTCAGGTCGGATTGCTTCCAGTAACGGCCTCCAGTTTGCGACGAGAGCTGTTCAAGCAGATGGCGGTTCTGGCCCGTGTGGAAGTTTTCGGCAACACCGTCTTCGCGCTGGAATGTGAGTACGTCGCTGCCGAGAGCTTGCTTGTCTGGGGATTCGGCGGTGATCTCTGCGAGGTAGGAACCGGGTCTTTCGGCAGTCCACTCGGCCTGGAACTGTCCGGGCGTGTCCTGCGAGGGAGAGAGATCGATGAACGCGTTCGTATCCTGCGGGCCGACGATGTGTGCGGTGACGTGTGCATCGGCCGAGGGCTGGAACTGCTTATCGTGAACCAGAGCAGTGAGCTGAATGTGGCCATCGTCGACGAGCAGGCGAGTTGGGGTGGATGCAGTAACCGTGCCGGGCGAATCGGCCACGAGCCAGCGCAGAAGTTGCTGCCAGAACATGTCGTGCGAAGGGTCGCCGAGAGCTTCGCTCATTTGCCAGCGCCAGGTGCCGCCAGTGGCGAGAATAGCTGAGCGGCCGTGGCCATAGCTCTGAGTGATGAGCAGAGGCAAGGTGCGCTGACCTGATTTGAGATCGGCGAGGACTGTGGCGCCGGGTTTGGGCGTGCCGGGGTCCTCGTAGTCGGCAAGGTAGGTGAGCTTCTTCCAGCGCTCAACATTTTTTTCTGGATCGTCAAGCAGTCGCGTGATGGGCGAATCGGCGCCGGCGCGAGTTAGTTCGACGGTGGCGGCATTGCGGTGGAAGTTGTGATTACCCGCCGGTAGGAAAGTCGGCATCACGTCATTGAGACCAGATGCCGCCCAACCGCCGTCGCTGAGCGAGGAACGTCCGCCCAGGAAAAGAATGCCTCCACCGCGGCGGTCAACATACTCGCGCATGAGCTCGCGTTGCAGCGGGGTGAAGTAGTCGGCGTCGACTGAGCCGATGATGATGCCGGCGTACTGGAAGAGATCTTCAGGGCGAACGGGAAAGCCTTCGGAGAGTTCAGCAGGATTGTTGATGCCCTGGCGGTAGATCTTGTTTTCGCTGGTGAGGAGCATGGAGACGACCTGTACGGTGGGGTCCTGATCTTCGGCGCGTCTAATGAACTTGTACTCCCAGCGTGGCTCGCCTTCAACGTAGAGAATGCGGCGTTTTGAATCTTTAACGAGCAAGGGACGCGAAACTGTGTTGTTAGCGATGTTCTCTTCGTTGGGAAGAGGCGCGATGCTAAAGCTGAGATTCTTTGCGCCCGCTTCGCCGGCGGGAATGAAGAAAGGCTCGGTCTGGATTTTGCCGTCGGGCAAGAATTCGATGTCGTGCTGGGCAATTGTTTTGTCGCCGTCGCGCACGGTAATGGCCGTTTTCTGTCCCTGATAACCATGCTGCACAAGACTGACCGTGACGGCAACGCGCGCGTTGGCGACAGCGTCCGGGGCGGAGCTTACGTCTTCAATCTCGGCATCGTGTTGCTGTTCTTCGCGGCCGAAGCCGATGGTGTGGACGGGCAGGCGGCGATTGCGTAGAGCTTCGAGTGCTTCGGCGTTGATTTCGGGGGCTCCCGCGCCGGTGGCGTTTTCGGCGCCATCGCTGAGCAAAACGATGGCCCCAAGCGGAAGATCGGCGGTGTCGGCGACGAGTTGTTTGAGGCCCGCTCCGATGTGGGTGGAAGTGTCGGCAGGAGTGATCGCCTCTGGCTTATCGGTTTGGGCGAGCTTTGTGCCGAGACGATAGACGCGCGTCTGGAAACGCTTTTGGAGGCCGGCGAGAACGCCATCTTGCAGCGTTTTGATCGCGGCGGCTTCGCGAGTTTTGCCGTCGCTATCGCTAATGCTCATGCTGTGCGAATCGTCGACGACGACAGCAATGATGTTTTGCTGCGAACTGAGTTCGCTGACCACGATTGCCGGCTGCCAGAGGAGCGTGAGGACGAGTGCGAGGGTCGCCGCCTGAAGACCCCAGATGGTCATGGATCGCCATCCGCGCAGATTGGGTGCGGTGTTGCGCACGCGAAGCTGGATGAGAACGAAGAGACCGGCGGCGCCGAGGAGAATCAGAACAGGCAGTAGCCATCCGGGCCACGCGCCGAGCAGCACGAATCGCCCTTTGGTGAAGACGGGAATCGGGTACTTGAATAGCCACTGAAACATGCGCCCATCCGGCTCTGATTGACTGTTTTCCTTAATGCGGCAATTAGTGCGTCATGCCGTAAATGATGTAATCGAGCCCGACGCGGAAGGCCATGGAGGCGAATGTTTCCGGGTAGTTTGGATCGTCGGCCCACTCCCATGCGTCTCCCAGGTGCATGTTGTGGCAGATGGCCACTACGATGCGCCCTTTGTCATCGCGAATTGCGCGCCACTTAGGTTGATAGCCGTCTTTCTCGTAGGTTCTATTGCTCCAGACGTACTGCTCACCCGGGATCTGCATTTTGTCGTCGATGTCATAAAGAGTGTGAAAGATTTCATCGCCGCTCTGCAGATCTTCAACGGGTCGGTCCGGCAGCACCTGGCGCATGCCGGCCATGAAGTTTTCCCAGTCCTCAGTGCCGTGAAAATCGTCGACCATGAGGAAGCCGCCTTTGAGCAGGTATTCGCGAAGACGCTTGGCTTCAGCGTCAGTGAAACTCCAGTTCTGGACCTGGACGGCGTAGATCCATGGATAGTTGAAGATATCATCGGAGTCGAGGGTGACCACCTGCTCAGTTGGCCGGCCATCTATGCGCGTCAGCCGGTGCATGGCAATGAGGAACTGGCGGTCGGCTTTGGGGTAATCCCGTGACCAGGAATTGAACCAGCCACGGTGAGAGTAGCCGCCAAGAGAAGCCATGCGTGAGCTGTAAGCGAGGCGAGACCAATAGAATTCAGACTTCACATTGCTCGGGGAATCGTCGTTGCCGAAGCCAAAATCGGCCGTACGTTGCAGTGCGCACACACCCACCACGCAGCCTGCGGCCGCAATAGACAGCAACGCGACGCGGAACAACTTCATGAGTGACCTCCGCGAAGGGGACGCGGGCAAGCCGACGGTACTAATGTCCAATATAGACGAAGTGGATAGTAGTTTGGTTGCAGTTGGGGGCAGCGTTGTGGCTGCAAATACATGATTTTGTTTCGTGCCATGAAGCTGCCTCGCGTCGCGGCTTTCAGGGGAGGCTTCAAGCACTTGTCCGCCGATCTTGCGCCGTGAGAGGATGCAGGCATGTTCTGCCCCCTTGCGGGATTGCAACGATGCTGAAAAGGCGCAGTTTTCTGAAATTTGGTGGGATGGCACTGGGGCAGGCTGCTGCCGGGCGGCTTCCTCTGCTGGCTCAGGCTGCGGCAACCGCTGCGTCTGAGGCCCCTGCGGATTACACGCTGCGCATTGCGCCAGTGACAGTGGAACTTGACCGGGGACACATCGTTTCCACCATGGGCTATAACGGATCGGCGCCCGGGCCGGTGCTGCGCATGAAGGAAGGCAAGCCAGTGACGGTAGAAGTGGTGAACGCGACCGACACGCCGGAACTTGTGCACTGGCACGGCATGCTGATTCCGCCTGAAGTGGATGGGACGGAAGAGGAGGGTTCGCCGTTTGTGCCGGCGCATGGGCGGCGGAGGTTTCAGCTCACTCCTCAGCCGGCCGGGAGCCGTTGGTACCACTCGCACGCTATGGCTATGGACGATCTGCACAAAGGCGCATATTCAGGGCAGTTCGGGTTTGTGTATGTGGATGGGGCGAACGATCCGGGGCATTACGATCAGGAGCTTTTCCTGGCAGTACGAGACTGGGAACCATTTTTTACCGGATCGATGGATGACGATGACGATTACTCGCACGATGGGCCGCTGCTGGAAAAGCCCGCAACCATGAATACCGCCCCGAATGGCCTTGAAGTGGGGTCGATGACCTATTCGATCAACGACAAGGCGCTTGGTTCTGGAGATCCAATCCGAGTTCGAGAAGGGCAGCGTCTGCTGGTCCATTTTCTCAATGCCAGTGCCATTGAGAATCGCCGCATTGCGCTGGCGGGGCACAAAATGAAGGTAATTGCAATGGATGGGAATTCCGTGCCGACGCCGCAAGCGGTCGACTCGATCTTTCTTGGTGCGGGAGAGCGAATCGACGCAGAGATCGAAATGAATAATCCCGGCATCTGGATTCTCGGCTCGACTGAAAAGATGCTTCGGGATTCTGGCCTCGGCGCGGTAGTGGAATATGCCGGGCAGCATCAACAGCCCAAATGGATTGATGTGCCGCGTACGCCATGGGATTACACAATCTTTGGCAGTGCGAGCTCAACCTCGCCTGAACCGCAGCAGACCATCGAGTTGGCGTTCGAAAAAGTGCCGAGCGGCGCAGGGAAGTTCAATCTATGGCTGGTCAATGGCAAGCCTTATCCGCACCAGGGCGAGCTTACGCTGCAGAAGGGAACGCGCTACCGCCTGGTGATGCGCAACCGATCCGACGATGCACATCCTATGCACATGCATCGGCACTTGTGGGAAGTTAGATCGGTGAACGAGAAGAAGACGGCGGGTCTGATCAAAGATACGGTCGTGGTCCCGTACTTTGGACGTGCCGTGGTGGACTTTACCGCCGACCAGCCAGGGCTTACGCTCTTCCATTGCCACATTCAGCAGCACATGGACTATGGATTCAAGGCGCTGTTTCGTTATGCCTAGGCTGATACCGCACAAATCGTAAACGCCTCTTCGGCTGAAGTGTGACGAACGCTCACCCGCTTCCTGACCGGCAGTGCCTATCATCAGGTGTCCGTCAAAAAAAGCGGATATCCGTCGAGTGTGTCTAAGGCCTTCCGATGCCTGTGATTGACCCGGCGCAAGTCATACAGATTTGGCCGGGCCCTCCACCTGCTATTGCGGGATCGCCGCGGTATAGATGTTCGAAGGAACGCTGCTCGCGCCCACCGCGTCTACGCTTTGAACTACGTAATCGTAAGTCGTGCCGTTCTGGACACTCCCATCGACGTAGTTTGTTGCCGTGACAGTCGATATATTCAACTGCTGGTAATTTGTTGTTCCAGTCGGCGCACGGAGAACGTTATACCCGGTCACCGGACCAGGGGAACTGGCCGGCGGGTCCCAAGTCAGGTCGACTTGATAGGGGATCGATTGACCGGATCCTGTCAAGCTCACCACCGTTGTTGCGCCGGAAGATGAATTACTGGATATTTTCAACTGACCTGTCGCCGATCCAGCGACCGTGGGATTAAAGACGACGTACAACTGCACCGTTTGGTTGGGACTCAGTGTGATTGGTAACGTTGTGCCGGAGATGCTGAAGCCCGTCCCGGTGACCGACGCCCCACTGATTGTCACTGCCGTAGTACCGGTAGAAGTTAAGGTAACCGACTGTGTAGCTGGCGTGTTCAGACCCACAGTTCCGAAAGCGATGGTAGTTGCATTTACGTTCAAGATTGCTGATCCAGAGCCCGCGACGTTGATAGTCGCTTGGCCACTGACATTCGAGTAGCCGGACTGCGCGGACGTAGCTGTACAAGTGCCCGTGCCGACACTAGTGGGAGTGAACACTCCGCTTGATGTGATAGTGCCACCGGTTGCGCTCCAAGTGACATTCTTGCTGAAAGCACCGGTGCCGCTGACGGCCGCGAGGCAAGTGGCCGTCTGTGAAGTAGTAATCGATGATGGGTTCGCAGTGACCGCAATACCCGTTACGGTCCCCGAAGTCGGAGCGGCAGATATGTTAATTGAGGCCGTTGCAGACTTGGTGCTGTCCTGCGTGGACGTAGCTGTACAAGTACCCGTGCCGACACTAGTGGGAGTGAACACACCGCCTGATGTGATAGTGCCGCCGGTTGCGCTCCACACGACAGCGTTGCTGTTAGAGCTGGTGCCGATGACATTCGCGGAACAGGTGGACGTTTGCGCCATGTTAATGGAGGACGGCGTTGCAGTGACCGCAACTCCGGTTACATTCGGTGAAAGTGGAACTGAGGCTGTATTGATGATCGCCGTACCGAACTTAGTGTTGTCCTGCGTCGAGTAGGCTGTACAAGTACCTGAGCCTGGCCCTGATGGTGTGAAAACACCGGATTGGGTAATGGTTCCACCGGTAGCTGTCCAGTTTACAGCCGTGCTGTAATTTCCGCTTCCGGACACGGTGGCCTCACAATTCGCTGATTCCCCCATTGTGAGGGAAGAAGGCTTGGCAACAACGGAAACCCCGGAGACAGTACTGGTATTTCTGCCATTGGCAAAGCTGAGAACGCCTCGGCCAAATTTATTTTTATCCTGTTTCGAGGTCGCAGTCACGGTGACAGTTGCATTGCCGGATGCAGAAGTTGCGGGAGCGGTGTAGAGCCCTGAACTTGAAATGGTGCCCATGTCCGCAGTCCACGACACATCTGAACTGTATGCGCCGGATCCGGTTACGACGGCCTGACATTGTGTGGCGCCTCCCGTCGAAATGCTCGACGGTGTACAGGTAACACTCACTGCGGCAATAGCAGATGTCTGGGGGTTCGGCAGGAAACTTGCGCCACCGCAACCTGCGATCGATATGACGCCGGTAAAAAGTATGGGTAGAGCTAACTTACGCTTCATATAGATATGCCTGCCTCTCGTACACTGAGATCTCAGCGAGTAGTTAGGGAATACTTCGCTTCTCCAGTGAACTCTTGTTATGCCAAGGCAGGATCAATAGGTATTTATAAAGACCTTCAATGAACTCAATTCAAGCCAATACATGCATAACTACATGCAAAATTACACGCAAACTGCTTTGAACTTATTGTCCGATTATATCGTGCAAGTTACGCGGAATTTCCTCAGCTCAACTAATCAAACTAGAACGCACATTACTAACGTAATGACTATGGTCGACCTAGAGTACTCTCAGCTTGCAGAAATGAACAGGTTTGTCTGGCAAGAAGCCGAGCATTAAATAGTCTAAGCGTTACCGCTAAGAAGAGTATAAGCGCCCAAGGAGATCAAGGGGAAGACCACACTCAAAAGTTAAGCCTGAATTGTGTTAATCCACGGAACTCGCCTGCCGACGCTCCCTAGCAAAAAAATAAGCAAATAATCAGATTTAATTACTAAAGTTTATGTTCATCTACTTGACTATAATCCAAGTCCGTAGCCTCAAGCGCGGGGCAAAGTAGATTTCGGCGATGGACCAGAAAAATGGATTTTATCATGTCCAAATCCGCGAACGCAAGGCTTCGTGAACGGCCGGGTAGAAGATAGTTTATGTGCAACTTTTAATTGACCGGTTGAGGTTCGATTCCAATCGCCTCCAACTAATCAAATCGGGAGGTTTTAATAATCATCTTTCCCGGTCGCCGTCTTGGCATGCACTTGTGTAAGTTGCAAACAACTAGAGAATTGGGCATCCCTTCAAGCAGTTTGCGCGGCGCCGCCGGCCCTGTCGCGAAGGAAGCCGAAGATGACCGACTGAATCCAGAACAAAGTGATAGCAGTAATGGCTGTTTCCGCGATGAAAACCTCAAATCGGTGCGACCCGTCTGGGGGTCTCAGACCGACCCATGCACGCAGTGCTCCTCCAGTCAGAGCGATGACGGACACAAAGAGTAATTCTCTCCGTTCCTGGACTCTCGCGTTCTCGACACTTCGCGGATAGATCGGAGCGTTGCTGAGATGGCGCATAATCCACATCAGAAGCCCGATCGTGCCAAGGACCGAGCTCGCATATTGGAGAAAGTCGTAACACGGAACTGAACCTAAAATGGGGAGTCGAATTGGGTAGCTTAGAAAATGCCAATGATGGGCCGGCCAATATGAATCGTGAGTGAACGAATCCCAAAGGATATGTGTCGCTGCTCCGACGAGAATTGAGAACAGAACCAGCGCAGACTGGGCAGCCCCTTTAAGCGGCGGCGTCCGTGGACCGAGTTTCACTCTTTGACGAATGCTCTCTGGCAACCACGTCCAGAGGGGTTCCTTTGCATATCTATGAAACAGCCAGAAGATTGCCATGCCAAGCGGCAGATCGATTACGAAGAGGCCGGGCAATGTGTGGCTGAATGTATGGCCGCCGCCAACCCTCGGAGCAAGCCGCACGAAATATTCAAAATCAGGCACGAAACAACCGATGACCACGGCTGATTGAATTAGTTTCGAGCGCCGCAAGGGGAGAGCAGCCACTGCGTGAGCTAAGGTGAAGGGCACTTCAAGATTATGACCCGAGTATGGCCATGGATCAACCGCATCAGATCAATCCGATGGAGCCGAATGGGCCCTTTCGATCCAATTACAGTGAAGAGCTTTTGGTCTGCTGTCGGACGACAGAACTACTCGACATCCAGTCTTGGAGCTGTCGTTCGATAGCCAGCAGATAGCCCACGATTGTCTTCGTCACGGACAACGTGGCCCAGTTTGGATTTCCTCGTTCCAACTTTCGCTGCCTAGCTCCCGCCAACTCGGGGCTGTGCGCGAGCTTAGCAGCACCCAATATTAGACGCTGAGTACCCTCCTTCGCGCCGGTGACTTTACTGTGGACTGACGAACCTCGAGGACTGTTACAAGTGGCCTAAGAAGGTGGTACACGGCAGCTCCGAGGATCCGAATTGCACTCGAAGTTTACGGGCCTTGCTAATAGAGCAATGTTTCTCCCTAACGGTGTGCAATGTTTTGCATAGAGACACCTCTTTAAGTGAAGCGCTCGGCAACAAACATACGTAAATGTCTTAAAGTGGACAAGTTAGTCGAAAATATGGCTCTTCCCCATTCGTGGTATTTTGGTACTCCACGTGCTTCCCCTATAGTCGTTGAATTACTGGGGCTCCCCTCCACACAAGCTGATTTCAACAAACTTGTTGCAGCAGGAGTCGGGGTAGAATTCGGGTCAGAAAATGTGACTCACAGGGCGAAGCTGTACTCAATCTGCAAGTTACGCGGTGCGACTGATTTTCGAGGAGAGGCCAATGGCCATGGTCGAAGGGATTGTCCCAAGGGTGCCGGATGATCCAACTTGGTGGGCGTTATACACACGCCACCAGCACGAAAAGACCGTCGCAGAAATGCTCTCATTCAAGGGCCTTGAAGTTCTTCTCCCACTTTATGAAGCTAAGCGTCGCTGGAAGGACCGGGAAAAGTTGCAGTCCCTGCCCCTCTTCCCCGGTTACCTTTTCGTACGCACCACACACTGCCGCAAATTGCATGTTCTATCGACTCCTGGAGTTCACATGATCCTTCATCGCGGCCAGGAAATTGCCACCATCCCGGACCACGAAATTGAAGCGATCCAAAAAGCCGTAAGAATGCCCGCCAAAGTGGAACCCCACCCCTACCTGGAATGCGGTACGCGGGTTCGCGTCACATGCGGTCCTCTTGAAGGAGTTTATGGGATCCTTATTCGTAAGAAGAATGTGGCCCGATTAGTTCTCTCGGTAGACATGCTGGCGCAGTCGGTATCAGTTGAAGTTAGCGCGGCTGATGTGGAACCGTGCAATGCGGAGGCGGTGTTAGGCGCGGCTTATCCTTCCTCCTTTTTGGTGTCAGCACTTCCTTCATCTCATCTGGATAATCTTGGTAGTTTGTAGGCAATTTACCGCGAATGGGTTTGAAAGGGCTCTGCTGCTTCGGCAGCTTGTTCGAGATGAATCAGGGTTCCCGATACTGAGGTGAAATCACCCAACTCGACTCCGAACCGGTAGTCGGCTCGGCGCACCGACAACGATCATTAAAACGGAGGCATGTCTTGGTCACACGTCAGAACATACCTGGAGGCTTCGAAGATCCATTGCTTGATTCACGATTAAATATGGATCGCATTCCTCTTGATGAAGCCACGTTCACGCAAGCGCTTGCCGTAGAGCGTAAGCGGACCGAGCGAACAAAGTCTCCTTTCCTGCTCATGCTGCTCGAAATCGACGGGGATGGTGACAATCAGAAGACAGGTGCGGCTCCCCTCTTCTCCACAACTTCGGTGTTGACGAGTTTCAGCAGGGATACAGATTTGATCGGGTGGTACAAAGACCGCCAGGTGCTCGGCGTAATCTATACAGGTCTTCATCCTGGTGACAAACGTACTATCTTGAATACCTTCCGAAACAAGTTGCATAACGTGCTTCGAGCAGAATTGCCGGAAGATCTGTTCGATAGGATTAGAGTCTCGTTTCACATCTTTCCTGACGATTGGGAACACGGCCGGCCAGGATGCCCCAGTAATGAGACGCTCTACCCTGACCTGACCGACAAGGACAATCGCAACAGGCTGATGCTTCAGGCGAAACGGTTGATAGATATCGTCGGAAGCGCTGGAATGCTCGTAATCCTTTCGCCGTTGTTTCTGGTAATTGCGCTGGCCGTCAAACTTACCTCGAAAGGCCCTGTGTTTTTCCGACAGCAGCGAGTGGGACGGTATGGAAAGACATTCGTATTTCTTAAATTTCGCTCGATGTATGTAAACAATGACACGACAGTTCATGAAGTCTATGTCAAGAAAATGATTGCCAGCGAGGCAGAACCGCAATCAGGTAATTCGAATAAGCCTGTTTTCAAAATTGTGAATGACAAAAGGATTACAGCACTAGGTAAAATTCTGCGGAGAACCAGCTTGGATGAGTTGCCGCAATTTCTGAATGTTCTGAAGGGCGACATGTCACTTGTTGGCCCGCGGCCTCCAATTCCATATGAGCTTGCCGCCTATCAGACTTGGCATCGTCGTCGTTTGTTGGCCGTCAAGCCAGGCATTACCGGACTTTGGCAGGTTACGAGCCGGAGTACGGTGAAATTTGACGAAATGGTGCGGCTTGATTTGCGGTATGCGTCGGTCTGGAGTCTGTGGCTTGATCTCAAAATCTTATTGCGCACACCGGCTGCGGTGGTGAAAGGATCAGGAGCGCACTAAAGCGTCGTACATTTGTGCGGTATCAGACTCAATATCTTTGCATTTGAAGCATGTGGATCCTGCTCATTTATGTGACGGCAAGCATCGCAATGTTGTTTGTGGAGGTAACTGGCGCTCGAGCTGGGCAGCATACGCGAACTGCAGCCCCACCTGATGACTTTTGGACGACTGAAGGATGCATGACAGCCGGAAAGACGGTGCAAGAAAGACGAGCATGGAATCGTTGCAGCGAAAATTGTTGTGGTGGTGACATGCTGCAAAGTTATGGCAATAGTGAACTGGCGTGAGCGGTGCACTCAATACAGGTGATCGCTTGATTACCAGCTAGAGCAGTACAACTCCGTTAAAAGCAAGGGGCTTCCTTCGGAACACTCTACTCTGCGTGCGCGGAATTGTGATGAAGAAAGGTATATATGAAATTTGGCGTGATCGGTTATGGTTACTGGGGCCCGAACGTCGTCAGAAACTTGATGGGCCTGGATGGATCCGAAGTTTGCATAATCGCTGATCGGAGTTCTGCTGCTCAAGCGCGTGCGCGCAAAGCGTACCCCGGGGTAAAGATTGCATCGAGCGGAATGGATGTGATCTCCTCTACGGAGGTAGACGCGGTGGCCATTGTCTCCCCGGTGTGGACTCATTATGAGCTAACCAAAGCGGCACTTCTCAACGGAAAGCATGTATTTGTTGAAAAGCCGTTTACTTCTAGCTCAGCACAGGGCGAAGAACTTATTGGCCTCGCTGAACAAAAGAACCTGAAGATTATGGTTGACCATACTTTCCTGTTCACCGGTGCTGTCAAGCGCATTGGTCAGCTTATTGATGAAGGCGCTCTTGGAAACCTTTATTACTATGACTCGACACGGGTCAACTTGGGCCTATTTCAGCATGACATCAATGTGGTTTGGGACCTTGCACCACACGATCTCTCGATTATGGACCACCTGATCAAGACGACTCCTGAGGGAGTTGTTGCTACCGGAGAAGGTCACTTAAACGGACATGAGGATGTTGCCTTCATGACGCTATATTTCCCCGAGAAGGTGATTGCACACATCAATGTCAACTGGCTGTCGCCGGTGAAAGTAAGGACTACATTGATCGGCGGCGAAAAGCGAATGATCGTTTGGAACGACCTGGAAGCAGACGAAAAGGTGAAGGTCTACGACAAGGGAGTAAACATCACGAGCCGGGAGGGCGTGTATGACCTTCTCGTGAGTTATCGCTCTGGTGACATGTGGTCGCCTCAGTTGGAGCAAGTCGAAGCACTTCGCCAGGAACTCGGCTATTTCGTCGAATGCATCTCGACAGGTAAAGAACCATTTAACAACGGACATGCCGGTCTTCGAGTTGTTCGGATGCTCGAAGCTGCCAGCAAGTCGATGAGCACAAGAGGAGACTTTGTTCGCTTATGAACTCATGGAATTGTGTCTCTGAAGACGTCAAGCTTGGCGAAGGCGTGCGGTTATCAAAATTCATTAACCTCTATGGTTGCGAAATCGGGGCAGAAACAAAGATCGGCGCCTTTGTTGAGATCCAGAAGAACGCCACCGTCGGCAGGCGCTGCAAGATTTCCAGTCATAGTTTCATTTGCGAGGGCGTGAGCATTGAAGACAACGTCTTTATCGGTCACGGGGTGATGTTTATCAATGACACTTATCCTAGGGCAACGACCGCCACGGGCGAACTGCAAAACGAAAACGATTGGAAGGTCGAACGAACCACAGTCGAAGAGGGCGCATCAATCGGCTCAAATGCAACGATTCTCAGCAAGGTAAGAATCGGAAAGAACGCTGTAGTAGGCGCGGGCAGCGTGGTGACCAAGGATGTTCCAGAGAACGCAATTGTGGCGGGGAATCCGGCAAGGAACATTCGGATGCTGAATCTCGATGATGGCCAAAAGTCGGCAGACAACATTCCGTTCCTTGATCTGGTAACACAGCACCAGGAACTGGAGCAAGAGTTGGTCTCCGCATTCCGGCAAAGCTTGAGGACTGCAAGTTTCGTAGGGGGCCCGACCGTTGAGAAATTCGAGGACGCCTTCGCAGAGTTCTCAAATTGCAGGTACTCAATCGCAGTCAGCAGTGGCACGGATGCATTACGGTTTGCCATTATGGCAAGCGGAATCGAGACGGGAGAAGTAATTCTGACCGTTCCCAACACTTTCATCGCGACGGCTGAGGCAATCAGCCAAGCGGGGGCGATTCCGGAATTTATCGATGTCGATGAGCGCACCTATAACATGTCGGTGCAAATGCTCGAGCGGTACCTGGAAAAGCAGTGCGTGCGGAACAGCACAGGACGACTCATCAGCCTCAAAAGTGGACGTCCTGTGGCGGCGATTCTTCCGGTACATCTCTACGGCCAGATGGCGGACATGGATCCAATCATGGCTCTTGCAGAAAAGTTTGGACTCGTCGTGATTGAAGACGCGTGCCAAGCGCATGGAGCCGAATACTTCTCTACCCGGAATAACTGCTGGATGAAAGCAGGCACAATCGGCCGGGCTGCAGCGTTTAGTTTCTATCCGGGGAAGAATTTGGGAGCGTGCGGAGAAGGTGGTGCGGTTACGACTAACGACGCAACGTTAGCCGCGACAGTAAAGATGCTGCGTGACCACGGACAGAAGAAGAAGTATTTCCACGAAATTGAAGGCTATAATGGGCGTCTCGATGCCGTGCAAGCGGGAATACTGCACGCGAAACTGCCTTACCTGCAAGGTTGGAACGAGAGGCGCAGGGCCCGTGCGGCAGAGTACCACCGACTCTTGAAAGACAGGGGTAATGCGATCTTGCTTCCGTATGAGCCCTCCTGGTCGCGGGCGGTGTATCATCTGTATGTGATCCGAACAGATAATCGAGATGAGTTGATCGGTTATTTGAAGAGCAAGGGGATAGGGACTGGAATCCATTATCCGGTTCCGTTGCATCAACAAAAACCTTACGCCTCCCTCAACTACGCAAATGACGACCTTCCCGTCGCTTCGAGGTGCGCAACAGAAATCATCTCTCTTCCGATGTTCCCGCATCTCAGGGCTGACCAGCAGGCCCGAGTCGCTGAGGAGATTCTGGCTTTCACATCTACTTCTCAATTGAATCGTGGCTGCCTCAGTCAATAACGTCTGCGGCGCGCAGCAAGACGCACGATCTTCCAGGGCCGACTTACACGCATAACTCCGCAATTCCACGACCTGCGTCTGCCGCTATCTCCCGTCTTATACGTTGCACAGGATATAACGCGTGAAGAAAGTTCTAAGCTACGTCATCATCACTCCGGCCCGTAATGAAGCGGAATTCATTGAGCTGACGTTGAAATCTGTGACCGCACAGACCGTGCCGCCATTGAAGTGGGTAATCGTGAGCGACGGATCCACCGATGACACGGACACGATCGTAGAAAAGTACTCTGCAACTTATCCGTGGATTGAGTTATTGAGGATGCCGAAACGTAAAGAGCGCCATTTCGCTGGAAAGGTCCATGCATTTAACGCCGGATACGAGAGAGTTAGAGATCTCGACTATGAAGTTATTGTCAGCCTGGATGCGGATATATCATTTGATCCCGCTTATTTCTCATTTTTGTTGAATCGGTTATCGAGCGACGGCAGGCTCGGGCTGGTTGGAACACCTTTTCAGGAGCCCTCCGGGCTTAAGTACGATTATCGCTTTACCAGCATCGAACATGTCTCCGGAGCGTGCCAGGTATTCCGTCGAGCTTGCTTTGAGGAAATCGGCGGTTATCAGCCGGTCAAAGGTGGCTCCATTGATCACATAGCTGTCATCAGCTCTCGCATGAAAGGTTGGAAGACTCGCACGTTTCCTGAAATGGTCTGCATGCACCACCGGCCGGTAGGGACAGCACAGCGTGGCGCTCTTTCGTCAAAGTTTCAGGGCGGCCTGAAGGATTACAGAATTGGAAACCATCCCCTGTGGGAGTTCTGCAGGGTTTTGTATCAAATGACGAAGCCTCCACGTTGCCTTGGAGGTCTGGCTCTTGGTTGCGGATACATGAGTGCGTGGATCCGCAAGACCGAACGACCGGTCCCGAACGATCTAGTGGACTTCCATCGCCGAGAGCAGATGCAACGAATCAAGAGAGCATGCGGGTTCGGCACTTCGCGATCGACCGAACCAGGCGGTCGCCCGAGCGCTGAAGATTTGGGTCCGACAGAATCGGTAAAGGGCGAATCGTAGGGGTGGCTCCCATATGCGACATTCACTTGAGCATCTGCGTTCCGTGCAAGGCGAGGGAGACGAAGCCACCGTTTCGCAGCCCGGCAATACAACTCAGGCCGGAGCGCTGATCGTCAATGCTGATGACTTCGGCAGAAATCGAGAGACAACGGATCGTATTGTCGCGTGCGCGATGTGCGGCTCCGTCTCTTCGACCAGTGCGATGGTCCTTATGGAGGATTCCCAGCGGGCCGCTTGCTTAGCTCGCGAGCGCGGTATCGATTGCGGCCTGCACCTGAATTTCACCGCCGCTTACACAATGAATAGTGTCTCTCCGTCACTCGTGAAACATCAGGGACAGATCAGGCGCTTTCTGCTGAGGAGCACGTTTGCACAGATTCTCTTTCATCCGGGTCTGGTGGGATCTTTTCAATACGTTGTTGCCGCGCAACTGGAGGAGTATCAGAGACTCTATGATAAGCAGCCAGATCGAATCGACGGCCACCATCACATGCATTTATGCGCGAACGTACTGTTCGGCGAGCTCATTCCCCCGGGAGTAATTGTGAGAAGAAGTTTCTCTTTTCTCCCTGGAGAAAAGAGTTGGTTGAACCGCGCGTATCGTCGGTGGATCGACCGGAGGCTCGCCCGGCGTTATCGCCTGGTCGATCTGATGTTTTCGATCGAGCCTTTCTTGCGTAAGGGGTCGCTGCGTAGGATCGTGCCTCTCGCAAGGCATTCAGTGGTTGAACTGGAGACACATCCGGTCAATCCCGAGGAATATCGACTCTTAACTTCGGGTGAGCTTCTGGATCAATTGCAGGGCATTGAGATAATGCCTAGTTTTGCGGCATCAATGCGTAAGATCCGACTTGCAGAAGCTCTTTGATATGGAGACGACATGAGTAATCTTATCCGCGTGTTAAATCGAAATCTGAAAGTCAAAGGCCATCTTCTTCGGGTGGCATGCCTTGATGGAGAGAAGTACTGTTTTCTCGACCGTCCGGAATCCGTCATTGAAGAGCTTAGGAAATGCAAGTCACGAGTTGACATTTTTACGTTTATGCAGCGGCTGCCCGAAACTGCTCCAAAATACAACTATCCGATGGAGTCCGACAATTTTGCCGCCATCCAAATTTCCACGTTCGACAATTGGTGGAATAAGCAGATCGGATTCAAGGCTCGTAACAAGGCCAAGCAAGCCGAAAAACGCGGAGTAGTGCTGCGGGAGATACCGTTTGACGATGATCTAGTGAAAGGCATCTGGAAGATATATAACGAGACTCCCATTCGTCAGGGAAAGCCTTTTCCGCACTATGGAATGACCATCGAGCAAGTGCGAAAGTACGCTGCCACCTTTTTGGATCAGAGTGTCTTTATCGGAGCTTTCTTCGAGGATCAGATGATCGGCTTCATCAAAATGACCATGGATGAGACTGGCACGCAAGCGGGGCTCATGCATATTGTCTCGATGATCAGCCACAGGGACAAGGCGCCAACAAATGCTCTCCTGGCACACGCGGTACGCGCATGCGCCGATCGTCATATTTCATATCTTGTCTATTCGAATTTCGCATACGGGAAAAAGGAATCGGATAGCCTAAGTGACTTCAAGGAGCGGAATGGGTTTCGGCGAATCGATATTCCGCGCTATTACGTTCCCCTTACGGCAGCAGGCCGAATTGCTTTGCGCCTTGGCCTGCATCGAAAGCTGACCGACTATCTTCCAGAGGACTTCCAAAAGAGGCTGCGTGATTTGCGCACCGCGTGGTACAGCCGCAGGATGCCGTCGACAGAAGCAATTAACTAGGAGATACCGTGCCCGGAATTGTCGGCTTTATTTCTAACATGCCGCGCGCAATGGCGGAGCAAAAGCTTGCGCGAATGGTCGAGACGATAAGGCATGAGCCCTTTTACCGCGTGGGTACATTCATTGACGACTCGCAAGGTCTTTATGTCGGATGGACCGTAATAGAACACTCGTTTTCTGATGGCATGCCTTTGCGCGATCAACGCAACTGCACCACGTTAATTTTTTCGGGCGAGGAGTACTCCGGCGAGGGCGTTCCTCCCGACCGTAACGGGCCAGCGCAATCCTCATATCTCCTTCAACGTTGCGCCACGGATGGTGCTTTCCCCCTATCCCTGAATGGGCTCTTTCATGGAGTTCTTGTAGACGGGAAGCGCGAGTCAGCGGTGATCTTCAACGACCGCTACGGCATGCACCGGCTCTATTATCACCAGGCGAAGGATGGATTCTACTTTGCTGCAGAAGCTAAGGCGATTTTGGCTGTACGTCCCGAGTTGCGAGTTCCGTGTTTGCAGGGCATTGGAGAATTTTTAGCGTGCGGCTGCGTCCTTGAGAACCGAACAATATTCAAGGATATATACGTTTTGCCTGCTGCATCAGCGTGGACACTTCGCGATGGAAAAGCAGAACAGAAACAGACCTATTTTGATCCCGGGGAGTGGGAACAACAGACTGCCCTGAATCCCCAATCCTATTATGAGGAGTTACGTGATGCACTGACCGAAAGCCTGCCGAACTATTTCGATGCGAGTGAGCAGATCGGCATAGCTCTCACCGGGGGGATGGACACCCGAGTGATTATGGCGTTGCATAATCCACCCGCCGGATCGCTTCCCACGTACACTTTCGGGGGTATGTTTCGGGAGTGCCAGGACGTCCGCATCGCCCGCAAAGTGGCTCGGATCAGTGGACAAGATCATAAGGTCATTACCGTCGGGGACGATTTCCTGAGGCACTTTCCCGAGTATGCCGAGCGATCAATGTACCTGACCGAAGGATGCGTGGACGTATACCGGGCTTCTGATTTATATGTCAGCCAAAAGGCGCGGGAAATCGCACCAATCAAGGTAGTGGGAACGTATGGCAGCGAGATCATACGGCGTGCTGTGATGTTCAAACCAATGGCGCCTGCAGATGGAACGTTCAAACCTGAATTTCTCGCTCATGTTCACCGCGCAAGCGCAACGTACTCAGCCGCTAAGGCGGTTCATCCGGTTACCTTTGCTGCTTTTCGGCAGTCGCCTTGGTATCATCACGGGATCCTCGGACTGGAGCAGACTCAGTTGACAGTCAGGTCTCCCTATCTGGACAACCACTTTGTCAAAACCGCCTATCGCTCCCCGGTGCTTTCGTCTAGTAATGATGTTCGACTGCAACTTATCAGGGGCGGAAGCAAAGAGCTCGGCTGCATTCCTTCGGACCGCGGTGTAGGTGGGGCATACGGGCCTCTAGCTTCTACGATCAATCACGCATATCTCGAATTCACCTTTAAGGCCGAATACGCTTACGATTACGGAATGCCACAATGGCTTGCGCGCTTGGACCACGCGGCTTCGGCGCTTCACCTTGATAGGCTCTTTCTAGGAAGACACAAGTTTCTTCACTACCGCGTTTGGTATCGTGATGTACTCGCGGATTACGTGAAAGAGATACTACTTGATAAACTGACGCTATCACGGCCATATCTGGAGCGAAAGAGTATCGAGATGATGGTGAATGGTCATTTGCATGGGGACCGCAATTACACCTCCGCATTTCATAAGCTACTTTCACTTGAACTCCTGCAGCGTCGCTTCTTTGACTCCCAGTAAGTCACACGATGAGTTTGAAAACGTTGATTGATGAAACGTCGCAGATGGTTGAGGAAACCAAATAGGGATGAGCAGGAGTGCTTTGCACGACGGATCCACAAGTTCGGTTCAGACGCCTGGAGGCTTGCCGCGACCTTCAGTTAAATTTGCTCCACATGTCGGACTACTGACAGGCGGACAAGATCGACACTATGCCTTTGGATTGGCGACCGCGCTTACAGCGAAGAACGTTCGGGTAGATGTGATTGGCAATGACCTTATAGACGGACCCGAGATGCATCATACTCCGGGTCTTCAATTCATCAATCTATACGGGAATCGGCGAAAAACGGGGATATTTGCTAAGGTCAAGAACATTCTGGGCTTCTATCTAAGGCTACTTCGGTACGCATCGAAACCGGAGCCAAAGATTATTCATATTCTCTGGAATTACAAGCTCGAACTGCTCGATAGAACCTTGCTTATGCTCTATTTCAGAATACTAGGCAAGAAGACGGTCATCACTGTACACAATGTCAATGCAGGCAGAAGAGATCTCAAGGATTCAGTGATCAATCGTTTAACGCTTCAATTTCAATATCGCCTGGCGGACCAGCTCTTTGTGCACACTCAAAAAATGAGGGACGAGCTACTGGAGCAATTCCATGTGGCAAAATCTGCAGCGACAATCATCCCGTATGGCATTAACAATGCGGTGCTTGATACGGGGCTCACCTACCAGGAAGCGAAATTCCAGTTGGGAATTGAGAGCGGCGAGAAGACCCTCCTTTTCTTCGGCGCCATTAAACCGTACAAAGGGCTCGAATATCTGGTCTCGGCATTCCAGCAGATATCTACTGAACACTGCGACTACCGGCTCATTATTGCTGGTGAGCGCAAGAAGGGGTATGAGAATTACTTCAGCTCAATCCAGCAACTGATCGACAGCCATCCCAGCCGGGACCGAATTATTTGCAAGATCGACTTCATTCCTGATGACGAAGCGGAAATTTATTTCAAAGCTGCAGACGTAGCGGTATTACCGTACACTGAGATATTTCAGAGCGGTATACTTTTTATGGCGTATGCTTTTGGGCTGCCCGTGATTGCGTCTGACGTCGGTTCCTTCACGGAAGATATTGTTGAGGGCAGAACTGGCTTTGTCTGCAGGCGACGGGATTCTGATGATTTGGCTAGGAAGGTAAAGCTGTATTTCGAGTCCGAACTGTATAAAGAGCTTGAGCACAGGCGGCAGGGGATTAGAGACGACGCTCTTTCCAGGCATTCCTGGAGTGATGTGGCTGACCTGACGCGACAAATTTATATGCAATTGGCTGGGCGCGAGTCTGAAGAACGTATATCTGGCGCGATGCTCTCTTAGAAGTCTGGATGGTTAGATGAGCTCATCTGTAGCAACATTTATTTGCGTCATCGGAATTCTCGTCCTTTTCACTCTTGAGCGGAAGCGAAGCGGCCGCACGAGATGGCATCTATGGATTCCGACCATCTGGTTCTTTATTTCCGGATCGCGCCATGTCTCAATGTGGTTGGAACCAAACACGATTTTATCTCCTGAACAGTATTTGGAAGGAAGCCCGCTCGACGCAGCCATTTATTCAGTCCTCATATTTGCTGCCATTATTGTGCTTGTCACCAGATGGAAACTTGTACTGAAGCTCGCAAGAACGAACTGGCCAATCGCATTACTTATTCTTTATTGCGCGATCAGCGTCCTTTGGTCGGATTTCACTCTTGTGGCGTTCAAGCGCTGGATCAAGTCTCTTGGCGATTACGCAATGATTGTCATGTTGCTGACTGAGACGGACTGGCAGCTTGCGGTCAACCAGGTCTTGTCCAGGGTTTCATACGTCGTCTTGCCGCTATCTGTCTTATTCATTAAGTATTACCCGAGCATTGGCCGCAGCTACGCTTCTCATTGGGAAGGAACGCAGTACTTCAACGGAATCTGCGACACGAAGAATATGCTTGGGATGGTCTGCCTTATCCTCGGTTTTGCCGCGGTTTGGCGACTACTCCACGACTGGAGGAACCCGAAATGCACAAGATTGATCGCCTTTTTACCAGACATCAGTATCGTGTTCATGGCGGTCTGGTTGCTTGTTTTATGCGATTCGAAGACATCGTTAGCCAGCTTCGTTTTGGCGTCCGGAGTGGTTTCGGCACATAGATTTATTAAGATCGCTCGGACCCCTGTTCTTTCAAACCTCATGATCGTCGGGGTTCTTGTTTGCGCGTGCTCGGTGCTGTTTCTAGGCTTCGGAGACGGCGCTTTAGAGGCCTTGGGAAGGAATTCCACCCTGACGGGCCGGACCGGGATCTGGAATGCCGTGCTCAGCGTTCCAATAAATCCCCTCTTTGGGACAGGATTCGAAAGCTTTTGGTTGGGCCAGCGGCTAACTTATCTCTGGACTTTTCCCATCGTGCACGGCATTACAGAGGCACACAACGGCTACCTTGAGATGTATCTGAACTTAGGCTGGATAGGCGAAGGTCTTATCCTCATTTTGCTGTTGACCGGGTACAGAAACATTCAGCGCTCGCTCAAAAGAGACCCTCAGGCCGGGCGGCTCCAGCTTGGATATTTCATAATCGCGGTCGTCTACAACTTCACTGAAGCTGGGTTTCGGTCGACCGATCTCGTTTGGCTTTCCTTTCTTCTCGCCATTGCATTGGTCCCGAGAGTTGAAGAGACAGTCACATCCGAGTACAAGAGAGGGTGGCGGTTGACATTAGCGGAGACATAGGATTTCCGCCGATCCTCGTTGCCGCGCAGCCGGCACGAAACAACAAGCGCTTCATAGCCGGCTGAGATTTTGGAGCTGCAATAGAGAATGAAAATCGCATATCTGGTACTTGCCCACACGAATCCTCAAGTTCTGAAGAGAGCCCTCACGAGACTCTCGACCCGTGATTGCGCATTTTTCTTGCACATTGATCTCAAAAGCGATCTTGAGAAGTTCAAGGATATCGACGGTGAAAACGTAATTTTGAGCGAGATCCGATTTCCGGTCTATTGGGGCGAATTCTCGCAAGTCCAAGCGATTCTTCAGTTACTGCGGCAGGCCATTAAGAGCCCTCAAAACTTTGATCGTTTTATTCTGGTCAGCGGGAGCGACTACCCATTGAGAAGCGGAGAGTATATCCATGCTGCGATGGAAGCGAGTTCCGGCATTGAATTCATGAGTCTTATTAAGATGCCTGCACCGGGAAAGCCGCTCGCGCGAATCAACACAATGAGATTTCCATCCCAAAAGCCAATTCGGCGCTTCATTTCAAGAGGCTTAGCAAAAATGGGCCTGGCGCAGCGAGATTATCATAAATATCTTGGCTCCCTTGATCCGTACTCTGGAAGCACCTGGTGGGCTTTGACGAGAGAAGCGTCTAAGTATATCGTTGATTTCGTCGAGCGTAATCCGAGATATACTAAGTTCTTTCAAGATACTTTTGCAGCTGACGAGGCATTCTTTCAGACAATTCTCGGCAACTCGCAGTTTAAATCATTGATTAGACATAATTTGGTTTTCGAATATTGGCCGACCGGTGGGCCGCATCCAGAAACAATTGATGAGCGTCAAATTGCCGGGTTCAGGGAAAAAGGAGCAATCATGGTGAGCGACGCGTATGGTACAGGGGAAGCTTTGTTCGCTAGAAAGTTTACTGATGCCCGATTAGATCTGGTAGATGGAATGGATAAAATGATTGAGGAAAAGGGTTGAGAACTGCTCTCCCAACGCTTTATTCCACGCCGATTAGTGTTCGGATCTTGAGTAAGTGCGGTCTGCAAAGCCTTGGTTTTATGTATAGATGGAGGATTTTATGGCGAAAACGAAACCTGCCCTTCTAGTTCTTTGCTTCCCGATCGCAGTGATTTGCTTCTTCTTTATCAGCTCGCCTCGAGATGTGCCTGGCCAGACCACGTTATGGTCTGGAATCATAGATCCAAGTAGAGCCATTGACTGGTCCAAGGCCGGTGCTACCATCTCTACCAACCGAACTCAATGCCTGACCTCAGCTTGCGGGGCAGTGACGGGAGGAACGGTAACGGCTGCGTCGATTAATGCCGCGCTGGCGTCTGCTCCCGCAGGAACCTATGTACTAATTCCGGCAGGGAACTACTCCATGGACGCTGGAATCACCTTTGCTTCCAAAAGCAACATCACGCTGCGTGGGTCTGGTTCCAATAGTACCTTCCTCTCGTGGACAAGTTCGAGCGGCGGGAGCGGGAGCTGCGGGGGGCATGATGTTTGCGCGGCCAGTTCAGATATCAACTATGCCGGTGGACCGTCAAATACCGCCAACTGGACCGGCACCAATGGGGTCTCAGGAACATATACGAAAGGCGCGACCTCGATTCTTCTGAGCAGCGTCTCGCATCTAGCTGTAGGTTCGCCTCTTATTCTCGATCAGATCGATAACCAATCAGATCCCGGTATTGGCGCGCTCTATATGGGCTGCGAACTCCCGGACGGTTCTGCCGCCTGCTATTCGGGTGCGGGCTCAGACGGGTATGCCCGTGGCAACACACTTTCCACGATTCGCGGCCAACAACAGATTGTCAACGTTACCAGCATTTCGGGGAATGGGCCTTACACTGTGGGCATCACCCCTGGAATCTACGCAGACAATTACACCTCCAGAAGCTCTCCCGGCGCGTGGTGGGCTACAGCTCCGGTATTTGGCGATGCCGTAGAAAGCATATCGCTCGACCACACAGGCGGGGGCGACGGAATCACATTCTTCAACTGCACGGGATGCTGGGTAAAAGGAATCCGTTCAGTTCGCAACAGCACCACTGATACGGGTTGGGGCCACGTCTACCTTTCTATCTGCAACCACTGCACAGTGCGCGATTCGTACTTCTATGGATACAGCGGCGATACGTATGGCATCTCGATTGATATTGCCGGCGATTCTCTCGTCGAAAACAATATCTTTCACTACTTCTTATCTTCGCAGTTCTACAATTCCGATTGCCAAGGATGCGTATCCTCCTATAACTTTTCGCCGGGCGCGAATTTTGGCGGTGCCGGTTCGAACTGGATGGGAAACTCGGCGGAATTTCACGGCGTCAATCTTTTTGCGTTATCAGAAGGTAACATCGGCACTGGTTTGTACGAAGACAGTTTCCACGGAACGCACGCGCTGAACACGCAATTCCGGAATCGATGGGATGGACGTGAACAAAATCAACGTGCGCCAGCTTCTTCAAATACCGTCGCGCTTAGACTAAATCCAGGTTCGCGATTTAACAACGCTATTGGCAATATTCTGGGCACGACTGGCTATCACACTAGTTACCAGTCACCTCCTGCCGGAACGAACCTTTATACTTCATCTATCGGTGTTGGCGCTTACCCGGAAGGGAGCACACAGGATGCGCTCGTGGGACCGACCTCCATGTTCTGGGGGAATTGGGATCCGACATCGAATGCTGTGCGCTGGTGCGGCAGTCCAACGAGTTCAGGCTGGAGTAAGGTTTGCACCGCATCGGAAGTCCCTTCGACGCTTACTGCCTATTCGAATCCGATTCCATCCACTACCACTCTGCCAGCGTCTTTCTTATATTCGGCTCCGCCGTCGTGGTGGCCTTCGGGAAAGAAATGGCCCCCAATTGGACCTGACGTAACCGGAGGGAATGTCGGTCAGTGCGTTGGCGGAACGAATGACACGTCGGAAGCCACGTCGAGCAGTCAGTGTGCAGGTGGGACATTTACCGCTCTCAGCACGGTCACGAGCATACCGGCAATGGACTGCTACCTGAATGTCATGGGGGGTGCGGTAAATGGGCAAGGAAGTGCGCTGGCCTTTGATGCTTCGAAATGCTACGCGGACAGCATGAATACCATTCCGCCTCGAATTAACCTCAAAGGCACAGTAACTCCTAAATGAGACGGCCGAAAGACACTCTCTCCTGCATCGACGTCCTTGGCTGCAAAACGAGGAATGTCGTTGAAGTCATAGTTCCGCGCATCAGTGACGTTCGCGAAGAGCGCTCAGTGTAAATGCCGCTTGCCGCGTCGTATCTAAAGCGAGATGACAAATCACCAAGTTTCAATCCTTTTTCCATCAAGCCGGTCTGCGGAGTATGCAACCGGCTTTGATCTCCAAACGTCACCCATCCTTTTGTTTCTGAAAACCGCGCAATAGGCCCGGCATGGATGTATCACCCGATAACGTTCCCAAATGAGGAATCTTGAAACCATTTGACGCGAAAGGTGAGTTCAACCCAGTAGCCGAGGGGAGCGGTTTGCGCCGGGTGGCGGTCCGGAGCGCGGGCGTTACGATTCTCGGTCAAGGTACCTCCTTTGTTGTGCAACTGGTTTCGACGATGGTGCTCGCCCGATTGCTCACTCCTAGCGATTTCGGCGTAGTCACCATGGTAACGACCTTCAGTCTGGTCGTTCAGAGCTTCGGGCTGAATGGATTCACTGAATTCATCATGCAGTACGGGGAGCTCAATCACGCCTTAACTAGCAACCTCTTTTGGATGGAAACCGGCATCGGCTTGTTGCTTAGCCTCGTATTTGCCGCTGCAGCCCCATTCCTGGAGCTCTTCTATCACAACCCGACAGTTGCTCAAGTCACACTAGGACTGTCGCCAGCGATATTCATTGGGTGCCTCGCTTGGATCCACTTAGGGCTGCTGCAACGCGCCATGCTGTTCAGGACTCGGGTTATCATCATGCTTTTTGCACAGGTAGCCCAAGTGACCGCCTCTATCGCATTAGCAATTGCAGGATGGCATTTTTGGGCACTAATCGGAGGCACTATCGTGCAGACGATAGTGATGTCATCAGGTGCATGGTTGGCTTGTCGTTGGGTGCCGAGTCTGCCAGGTCGTGTGGATGCAACCGGTGCAGGTCTTAAATTTGCCCTAAGCGTCTATTCACGTTATGCCTTCAACTATGCAACACGGAACATAGACAATCTCCTTGTTGGGTGGAAGTATGGCGCTCAGACGATGGGATTTTATAAGAAGGCATACGATATGTTCGTCATGGCCGAATGCCAGTTGATTGCTCCGATTGGCGCGGTAGCCGTAAGCTCTCTTAGCCGCGTCAGCCAAGACCGCAAGCAATTCCATCATTATTTCCTGAGCGCGGTCTCTGTCCTCGCGTTTATAGGAATGGGGGTTGGAGCCGATATAGCGCTCATCGGAGGGGACACGATCCGCATTCTCCTGGGACCTGGTTGGGAACGAGCCGGCCAAATCTTCTCACTTTTCGGCCCTGGAATCGGAGTGATGATGCTGTACAGCACGCAGGGGTGGATTCATCTTTCGATTGGCCGCCCGGATAGATGGTTCCGCTGGGGCTTGATTGAGTTTGCATGTACCGCGAGTCTATTCGTCTTCGCTTTACATTGGGGCCCGTCCGGAATCGCATTAGCGTGGACCGCGTCGTATTTTTTGCTTATGTTCCCGGGCTTTTGGTATGCTGGGCGGCCCATCGGACTCACGGTTGGACGGGTATTCTCGGTCATATGGAAGTTTCTTGCAGTGTCGGCTCTGGCCGGCTATGCAACTGCTCTAATCATTCGAGCTGTGCCCGCTCTGGCAACGCCGAATGCTCTCCTGATCGTAGCGTTGAGGATGGTGTCAACTACGGTAATTTTTGCCGCACTGTATCTCATCGGAGTCATCCTTATCCATCAAAGTCTTGATCCACTCAAAGAGACTATTCGGTTACTTAGCGATCTGCGCCCGGGCAGCCAGGCTGAACAGTATCCGGTTCATGAAACGACATCTTCCTCTTAGGAAGCAGGATCTTAGCAAACGGGATCGGTAGCACTGCGTTCGAAAGTTACTCATGTACAAGAAGGAAGCGCATTGTGAGAATTAGCATATTTGGATTGGGTTATGTAGGAACCGTGTCCGCAGGATGTCTTGCGAACGATGGCCATGACGTTGTCGGGGTTGACCCGCTCCTCACAAAAGTAGACCTGATTAATGCTGGCAGGTCTCCAATCGTTGAAGCCGGACTCGGACCTATTGTGGAATCCGTTGTCAGGGAAGGGCGTCTGCGGGCGATAGGCGATCAGAATCAGGCAATCCAGGACACGGATTTGTCATTCGTCTGCGTCGGTACGCCGAGCCAGCCAAATGGTAATCTCGATTCGAGTTCAGTAAGACGAGTATGCGAACTCATTGGCGATGCGCTGAAAGAGAAGCAGACACATCACACCATCGTCATCCGGAGCACCATTTTACCCGGCACGATGCGGAAGGTAGTGATCCCCGTCCTTGAAAAACACTCCGGGAAGAAAGCAGGCGTTGACTTTGGGGTGTGTAACAATCCGGAATTCTTGCGCGAAGGATCCGCAGTAAGTGACTTTAAGTCGCCCCCAAAAACAGTGATTGGAGAGGTTGACCAGCGGAGCGGAGACATCCTTGCTTCTCTATATCAGGAACTCGATGCTCCGCTCATCAGAACGGACGTAGAGACTGCCGAAATGATTAAATATGTTGACAACAGCTGGCATGCACTCAAGATCGGTTTCGCAAACGAGATTGGAAGCCTTTGCGATTCGTTCGGAGTGGATGCTGGGGAGGTCATGAATATTTTCTGCCAGGACAAGAAGCTGAATATTTCATCAGCTTATCTGAAACCGGGGTTCGCGTTCGGCGGCTCATGCCTTCCCAAGGACTTGCGTGCGCTTTCGTACCAGGCGAAAATTCACGATCTGCAGCTTCCAATTCTCAACTCGATACTTCCCAGTAATGAAATGCAGATTGCGCGAGGTGTCCAGCTTGTGTTGAATAGTGGAAGTTCTCGTATTGGAATTCTTGGATTCAGCTTTAAGGCAGGGACAGATGATCTTCGTGAAAGCCCTGTCATTGAGGTCATCGAACGGCTCATTGGGAAGGGTTACGACCTCCGAATCTATGACCGCAATGTGAATCTTGCCTTACTCGTTGGCGCCAACCGGGATTTTATCCTCAACCGCATTCCACATATCTCGAAATTGATGGTGCCGAGCGTCGACGATGTGCTGGCTCACGCGCAGACGGTCGTGATTGGCAACCATGATGCGGAATTCAGCCGAATTCAGACCCTCCTACGCGATGATCAGTGCCTCGTCGACTTCGTAAGAATTACTCAGTCTGGGAACAAAAATGTCAAACACCAGCTCTTTTGCGCCTGAGTCGATACCGGTCCAGCCTTCAACAGAACAGGCGAAGACCGAGTTGTTCGGTTCGATTCAACGTTTATCACACTGGCTAGAGGAACACGACTATCGAGGTTACGATACTTTCGATGGATTGAGTGCCAGGTTTGTTCGTCCATTTACGTTTAACTCCGCATTGCTCAGAACGATTCTTCTTCAGGGCGTGCGGCGCTTTCCGATCAATCTTCGACCGATGTTGGGGGTCAGGGCGGAGCGCTCTACGAAGGGGATGGGTTTTCTTGCGCGCGGATTCATACGCCTAAATAAGGCTACAGGGACTCAGATTTGGAATCAGATGGCTGAGGATGCACTTCAGTGGCTTACGGAGCACCAGTCGCCTGGCTATACCGGTGCATGCTGGGGCAATCATTTCGACTATCAGTCGCGTGCGTTCTATTTGCCCAAGGGGGCACCTACAGTAGTGTGGACCTCTTTGATTGGGCACGCATTTATCGATGGTTATGAGCACTTCGGGCAGGATCGTTATCTCCAAACTGCTGTGAGCGCCTGCGAGCACATTCTTCACGATCTCGCCGCACTTCCGGATAAATCGGGTGTCTGCATCGCCTATGTCCCGGGCAGAGACAGCAGAGTGCACAACGCCAACACGCTCGGAGCAAGCCTGCTTATCAGGGTCTATAGCATCACAGGGAATGAGCGCTATCGCGACCTGGCGGAGTCGGCGCTGCGCTACACAAGCGAATGCCTGCGGCAGGATGGATCCTGGTACTACGGTGAGAAAGAGAACCTCCACTGGGTCGATAACTTCCACACCGGCTATGTTCTCGACTGCTTTAGGCACTACGAGCGCAGTACCGGCAGCATGCAGTTCCACGAAAACATGATGCGAGGTTACCGGTATTGGAAGAGCACGTTCTTCCTTCCCGATGGGACGCCAAAGTACTACAATCACAAAACTCTGCCCCTCGATATTCAATGCAGCTCACAGGCGATCGACACGCTCGTGTTCTTCCAGGATGTTGATCCAGACAGCTTAGCGCTGGCGCGAAAAGTTGCGGAATGGACGATCCGGAATATGCAGGATCGCAGTGGTTACTTCTATTACAGGCGCTACTCTCGTTACATTGTGAACAAGACACCTACTCTGCACTGGGGACAGGCGACGATGCTTTGTGCCTTGGCTGGCCTGTTTCAATCCATTTGATCAGAGAATTTCTTATGACTAATAAACAGAAAAAAGTTTTGGTTGTTGTTGAGAACCTGCCTGTCCCTTTTGACGGCAGGGTTTGGAAAGAGGCACGGGCCCTTTACCAGCACGGTTTCGAGGTATGCGTGCTCTGTCCACGGGGCAAAGGATTCCAAAAAACTCATGAAGTCCTTGAAGGGGTCCACATCTACCGCCATCCCATGCCGAAGGAGGGAAATAGTCCATTCGGATATGTCTGGGAATATGGGTGCGCATTGTTTTGGGAATTCGTGTTCGCGTGGTGGATATTTTTGACCCGAGGATTCGATGTCCTGCAAGGGTGCAATCCACCAGATGATATTTTCCTGATTGCCCTTCCCTTCAAGTTATTCGGTGTGAAATACATTTTTGATCATCATGACGCTAATCCCGAACTCTATCTCTCAAAATACGAGAGAAAGGACGCGTTCTATCGAGCGCAGGTTTGGTTGGAGGGATTAACCTATCGTTTCAGTGATGTGGTGATGGCTACGAACGAGAGCTATAAATCGCTGGCTATCTCGCGGGGAAGACGCGATCCGCGCGATGTTTTTGTTGTGCGGAATGGCCCGGATCTGGACACTTTCAAGCTGGTGCCTCCTCAAACAAGTCTCAAATACGGCAAGGCATTTTTGGTTGGATATGTAGGCACAATGAGCATCCAAGAAGGACTGGATATTCTTGTCGATGTTGCGGACAACATCAGGAGACGCGGCCGGTCAGATATTCACTTTACCTGTGTTGGCGGGGGCCCCGGTTTGCCGGCGCTTCGACTGCTGGTGAAAGAGAAGAACCTGGGAGACATGTTTAATCTTACGGGCCGCGTGTCTGATGAGGAACTGCTTGACGTCCTTTCTACATCGGACGTCTGCGTGAATCCCGACAAGCCATGCGAGATGAACGACATTTCGACCATGATCAAGATTGCCGAATACATGGCTCTGGGCAAACCTATCGTTCAGTTCAATTTGAAAGAGGGCCGCGTCACGGCTGGGGATGCGTCGCTCTATAGCGATGGTAAGGAATTGGTGACCGACTTTGCGGACAAAATTCTCTGGTTGCTGGATCACCCTGCTGAAAGAGAGAGGATGGGGAAGATTGGCCGGGAACGAGTCGAACAACACCTCGCCTGGGAACGCTCGGTGGGTAACCTGATTGCTGCTTACAAAAGGGCCTTTGAGAAGGAGGCAGGGAAAGGCCGGAATTCTCGAAGTACCTCCGAGGTCAGCCTGGATTCTTCCGCCGAGATAGCGGATATACAGCAAGAAGAATCCGTCGAGTATATCTCGGAAGGGGTAGAAAGATAGTGAAACGTATGTGGGCCTAAGTCGGGGCCAGCCAATGAAATTGGGCTTATCTCCCCAAGAAGTGCAAGGATCAATGGAAAGCTATCTATCGAATTACTTCAGATGTCCCGAAGACAATGTGCACCTGACATGCGAGGGAGAGTTCTCATTCAAAAGCGGGCACTTTCGATTTGGAAGTGATGCAACTCTCTTTGGGCCACTTGTAGGGCATGCGTCCTCGCTGCGTCCAGACTCTGAAAACTAATGATGCAGCCGGGGACGTTCGCCTCGAAGATGGATTGGTTCATCTGCCGTTCGACCTGTCCGAGGTCGTGGACAACCTGCATCGGGAAACGTATGTCGAAGAATGGCGGCATGGCGCGCTTTCCAGTTTGTAGAAGCCCTATTACTGCATTCGACCTTTGCTTCCGGTGAGTATGCGCCGACATCTGCAGGAGCTCTATTTGCATGGTTGGGACAAACTTCCGTTCCCGCGATGGCCGGTAGATTGATCTATCGACACCCTAATGGAACGCCTTATGCTAAGGACGCTCCAGGCAGCGGGTGCGGACCGGATTCCTTTCATTTGGTTCTGGCCTGACGGGCAAACTGGGTGTGCGCTTATGATGCACGATGTCGAGACTGAGATTGGCAGGGATTATTGTGCGACGCCGATGGGTATCGACAACTCTTACGGCGTCAAAGCCTCATTGCAAATGGCCTGTAGAACTTAGAACGCACAGAACACAGTTATCTGGAAGGTAAAGTGGCTTTATGCGATTTTTGAAAACCGAGATTCAAGGTGTGTGGATCATCGAACCGGACTTTCACAAGGATGAACGCGGGCATTTCTTTCGGGCATGGTGCGCAAGAGAGTTTGAAGAACACGGCATTGAATTTTACCCGGTCCAGTCGAACATGGGATTCAGTTTGCGAAAGGGCACTGTTCGCGGAATGCATTTCCAGGTGGAGCCGGCGCTTGAAGCGAAGCTGATTCGGTGCACGCAGGGCGCGATGTTTGATGTTGCGCTCGATTTGCGTGCTGATTCGTCTACTTACGGAAAGTGGGTCGGTGCGGAACTCACTGCGGAAAACGGCAAAATGTTGTTCGTACCGGAGCGATGCGCGCATGGCTATGAGACACTTCAAGACCATACTGAGATGCACTACATGACCTCCCAGTTTTTCGCCCCGGCGGCGGCTCGGGGCGCTCGGTTCGATGATCCTGCTTTTGGCATTCAATGGCCATTGGTCCCTTTAGTAATCTCCGTCCAGGATCGTAATTGGCCGTTGGAAGCAGAATTGCGCGAGAATTAGATTGATCTCAACCGCCTAGATTCGATTACAGCGGAGACACCGATTGCGATGTCTTAAGACCAAGCCAGGGCCATCGCACGATGAATCTGACACGGAGGACCACCTGAAGCCATGACGACGATTCTCAAAAATGACCACTTGCGTGGAACAGAACCGGGCCAACCACGCACACTGATCTTCTCGCAAAGAAATCTTACTCAAATTCAGCCTTATCGTTGCGCTCATTTTGAGTTCGAAGACGTCATCGCCCAGGTCGACGATGCAGTCATGGTGTCACCGCGTATTGATCCCACAAACTGGCGCTACCCCTTTTCGCGACAGCTTGCGTACCACACGCCAATCAGGTTGAATCCGGGAGTAAAGCGCATCTCGCTGCAATCGGATTTTGATTTGTTTTTTGCCATTTGCGGAGGTCCGCCAGATCTTCTGAGGATAAATGCCATTTCGAACTGGAGAGCACGTTGCAGGAAGGCGATTTGCCTGATCGACGAAGTGTGGGTGAAGGAAGTCCCGAACTATCGCAATTTTCTCCGCATGCTGCGCGACTTCGATCTTGTAGTTCTCTATTACAGCCAAAGCGTCGGACCGATCGATGAAATGATTGGGGAAAAGAGGTGCACTTTCCTCCCTCCGGGAGTCGATGCGCTTCGTTTCTGTCCCTATCCTGAACCGCCGAGGCGTGACATTGACGTGTACAGCGTCGGCCGGAGATCTCGAGTCACCCATGGAGCGTATCTAAGAATGGCTGCTGACGATGATTTTTTCTACCTGCATGACAGTACTTCGGCTGATCATGTGCTCGATCCGTTCGAACACCGCAACCTCTTTGCAAATATTGCGAAGCGGAGCCGATACTTTATTGTGAATCCCGGTTTGATTGACCGCCCCGATGTACGTGGGAATCAAATTGAGATTGGAAACCGCTATTTTGAAGGCGCCGCAGCTGGAAACATCCTCCTGGGTGAACGACCGCGGAATGGCGAATTCGAAAGGTTTTTCGACTGGCCTGACTCCCTGATTGATTTGCCTTATGACTCGCCTGACGCAGAAGCGATTGTTCGGGAGCTCGACGAGCAACCGGAACGCCAAGCCAGGATACAAAGACTCAATGTCCAGCAGTCGTTGCTCCGGCACGATTGGGTCTACCGTTGGGAGACAATTCTTGAATCGGTTTGCCTCGAAGGTACACCGCGGCTTGCCCTCAGAAAAGAAAAGCTACAACGCCTGGCGGACAAGGCAATCGGAGATCTAGCGGTGGCTCCCTACATCGCTTCCCGGTCCGGACGGTCAGTGAATCGATAGCGAATCACCGACTCCCAACCGTTTCTACGAAATCGATCCACCTGACTCTAGGAAACAAGGTCACCTCACGCACACTTCCTGCGTGCGCTATTTCTCTGGTCACCTAGTTCTATGCCCCTCCCGTAAAACCGGCTAATGGCCCGAAATTCAAATATCGGCGGATGCATTCAGGCGAAGTCGTGACGCGCTAGACTGAAGATCGCACGTAGGGAAAATGAGCAGAAATCCTGGAAGGAGTTTCAAGGTTGACTGAGCAGCGGAAGAGCTACTGGAAGACTGCTGCGGGCGCCGGGTTGCTTGCGGTCGGCACATGCGCTGCTGTCATCTGGCTCGTGGTCGAGAGGGAGATTGCCCAGAATCGGTGGCCGCGCTCCGAAGCACTGGTCTGGGTTGTGGGCGGTCTTACGCTCTTATGCGTCGAGATTCCCAGTGTTCTCGTGTTGGTTGGTGCGCTCGTCAGTCTTCGGCGCGACAGCCTCGAGACGCGTGGTGTTCCATACGTAGGCTCTCCTCGCGAATGGCACGGCGGATTCGTAGTCCGGAATCTTCGTGCAGTTTTGCGAGATATGCGTGCCTTTCGAGGTCAGCGGCAAGGACAACTTGACTTGCGCGCTGGAGAGTGGGTTGAGATACGCTCTCGCGATGAAATTCTGGCAACGCTGGATTCCAATGGCGAACTGGATTATCTGCCGTTCATGCCCGAGATGGAGGCATTCTACGGCCGAAGGGTCCGCGTATTCCGGCGTGTAGACAAGATTTTTGATTGGATCACGTCAAGCGGACTGCGGCGAATGCGCGACACGGTTATCCTGGAAGGCTTGCGATGCGACGGAGACTATCACAGCGGATGTCAAGCCGATTGCCCGATTCTCTGGAAAGAGGCATGGTTGCGTCGTGCCTCGACGAAAGAGAAAGCCGACGACATGCCGGCTGCTGGCTCTCCCACCCAAATGGATCTCCGTCAATTCACGACACGAATCGATGCAGAGACCTCCGAAACACGCTTCGTCTGCCAATTGAGCAGGTTACCCATGGCGAGTACTCCGACGCCCTGGACTTATCCTCCCAACCTTCTCAGGGAGCTTCTGAGCGGAAACGTTCGAATCGGTCCTTTTTTCGCGTATATCGCGATCTTTGCGTTCAACGGAGTGCAGCGCCGTATTCGAGGTTCGCGTTTCCCGGTTCTGGCCCATTCAAAATCACAGACGACGCCACATACGGTCTTGGATCTCCAACCAGGCGAACTTGTTCGAATCAAGACCAAGCGTGAAATTGAGCAGACCTTGAATTCGCAATTCAAGAATCGCGGACTTTGGTTCGACAAAGAGATGACGCGCTTCTGCGGTGGGCAATACAAGGTCCTTGCGCGTGTCAACCGCCAGATAGATGAGAGAACCGGCAAAATGATTACGATCGGGACACCATGCATAACCTTGGAGGGCGTGACCGCAACAGGGGAGTATTTTGAATTCGCTCCGCTGGACGAGCGCATCTATTGGCGAGAGATCTGGCTTGAGCGCGTTGAGACGGAAGGACAACGGGCAACTGGACCGCGCCAAGCAGGCTAAGTCGCATTTCAGCCGCTATATAAATCAAAAACCTCATCGAAAATTTCAGAAAGCCAGTTAAGATGGGACGCAGAACTCGGAGAACAAAACGATCCGCCTGCCCTAACTTTTAGCCGGCAATCAGACTTTGTGTGCATTCACATCGGCGACTTTATTGACTATGATCTGCACGAAGTTGGCGATCTCGCGCTATAGCGGGTATCTGCGCTGACGAACTGCACGACTCGAACTCAGCTCAAGTGACTACCTCAAGACGAGGATGCGGAGGGCAATTACATGAAAGTCGTACTTTTTTGTGGTGGGCACGGTCTGCGCATTCGTGACACCGAGAATCTTCCCAAGCCTCTCGTTCAGATCGGGCATCGGCCGGTAATCTGGCATGTAATGAAGTACTACGCCCACTTTGGGCACAATGATTTCATTCTGTGCCTCGGTTATGGAGCCGATCAAATCAAGAGATACTTCCTTGAATACAGCGAATGTGTCTCCAACGACTTTGTCCTTTCTTGTGGCGGCAAAAAGGTGGAGCTGTACAACAGCGATATTCAGGATTGGCGGGTCACTTTTGCCGATACAGGATTTGCTTCAAACATCGGACAAAGGCTGAAGTCTGTCGAAAAGTATCTGAATGGCGAAGAGGCGTTTCTCGCCAATTACAGTGACGGTCTTACAGATCTTCCGCTGCAATCGCAGCTGGAAGACTTTTACCGCCAGGAGAAGGTCGCAAGCTTCCTTTGCGTGCTGCCGAACCTGAGTTATCACGTGGTCTCGACGGAGCCTGGTACGAGCCTGGTGTCCGGGGTTAACCCGATCAGGAATGGATCAGTGCGCATTAATGGCGGCTATTTTGCGTTTCGAAAAGAGATTTTCGATTACATGCGCGACGGCGAGGAGTTGGTCCTTGAGCCATTCCAGAGACTGATTGAGGCGAGACAACTCATCGGGTACACGTACGATGGCTTCTGGGCTGGTATGGACACGTTCAAAGACAAGCAAGAACTTGAGAGCCTCTGGGGATCAGGTACCGCGCCCTGGCATGTATGGAAAGACAATGGCGAACTTTCAGCCGACACCAAGCCTCTGGTACCAGTTCCGGTGTTGGAGTTTTTGGATCGGCGTCATACAATTGGAAACGGGATAACAATGCCTCGCCAGGCCGGTAAGTAATTCGCCTGTTCCGACGGCTAGTCCGCCTGTCGCCCCACTGCAGAAACCAATCTGAATCAGGCTTCCTCTAGCCTAGAAATAACTGGAAAACCTCAATGAGTGTTGATACTGCTCTTCAGAAACGTGAAACCTCCGCCAATCCCATTCGTGTTGGAATTATCGGAGCTGGCGCAACGGGGCGAGCGATCGCCTTACAGCTTGGCACGCCTGTGCCAGGGATGCGGCTCGTCGCCATTGGCAACCGCACGTTAGAGCATGCCGAAAGAGCGCTTCGAGAAGCAGGCTTTCGCAAGTGGGAACGGGTCAATTCCGCAAACGAAGCCGAGGAACAAATCGCGCGCGGCGTACCGGCTCTAACGACCGACCCGGCAGTGCTCACATCGTGCGGAGCCATTGACATTGTGGTCGAGGTGACCGGCAGCATCGAGCCGGCTGCGAATGTGGTGCTCGATGCGTTGAAACATCGCAAGCACGTTGTGCTCGTCAATGCGGAGCTGGACTCGCTGCTTGGCCCCATTCTGAAAGCAAAAGCCGATGAGGCCGGCGTTGTGATTACGCATACCGACGGCGATGAGCCAGGTGTGGCAATGACGCTTCTCCGCTATCTGCGTACCCTGGGGCTTCGCGTTGTTGCCGCTGGAAACATCAAGGGGATGGTCGACTACTACCGCAATCCGGACACGCAACGCGCTTTCGCTGAGAAACACGATCAGGATGTGAAGAAAGTGACATCGTTCGCAGATTCCACCAAGCTATCGATGGAGACCACGGTGCTGGCAAATGCTACGGGTTTTCACGTCGGGCGCAGAGGAATGTACGGTCCAGCCTGTGATTATGTGCGCCAGGTTGCGGACCTGCTGCCGGCCGACGAAATGCTCTCTACGGGGCTTGTGGACTATGCGCTCGGAGCTGCTCCGCATACCGGGGCGTTTGCGGTGGTCTACGAAGATGTTCCGCTCAAAAAGACGCAGCTGGCCTATTACAAGCTCGGCGACGGGCCGTTTTATGTCTTCTACACGCCATTCCATCTGCCTCACATCCAGATTGCGTCTACGATCGGCCGCGCGGTCCTGCAACTGGATGCCACGGTTGCCCCCGTTGGCGGGCCTGTCTGCGAGGTTGTTGCCGTTGCCAAGCGCGATCTGAAGGCCGGCGAGCGCCTCGACGGAATCGGCGGCTTTTGCACCTACGGTCTAATTGAGAACAGATCCGCGGCTCGCGGAATGCAGGCTCTGCCCATCGGTCTGTCAGAAGGATGCCTGCTTCGCAGGGATGTTGCCAAGGACGACGTTGTCTCCACGGAGGACATTTACCCGGCAAACGAAACACTCATCTGGAAATTGTGGCACGAGCAGAATGACCGATGGCCGGCACAAGTGGAAGCTCTGAGCGTGACACCTTCGCTTTCGGAGGCTCGATGAGGCTGGACCGCAGTTTCTGGAAAGGCCGTCGTGTCTTTCTTACCGGACATACTGGGTTCAAAGGGAGCTGGATGTCGCTATGGCTCTCGGCACTTGGTGCGAATGTGGTTGGATTCGCGCTCGATCCGCCGACGAGCCCCTCGCTCTACGAGCAGGCCGGTGTCGCCGGTGTTCTTCATTCCATCATTGGTGACATTCGAGACTTGCCGCGGTTGAGCGCCGCGATAGCCGAATTCGAGCCGGAAGTCGTGCTACACCTGGCGGCACAGTCTGTCGTCCGCGCGGGGTACGAGAATCCGGTAGAGACCTATGCGTCAAATGTGATGGGTACGGTGCACGTGCTGGAAGCTGTGCGCGCCCTGAAACGTAAGTGCGTCGTAGTGAATGTGACGAGCGACAAGTGTTATGAGAACCGCGAGTGGATATGGGGCTACCGCGAGAACGAGCCCCTTGGCGGTCATGATCCATATTCCAATTCCAAGGCGTGTGCTGAACTGGTCACCAGCGCTTATCGCGATTCGTTTTTTTCTCAGGCAACAATTCATGAGCATGGTGTTGCTATTGGCAGCGCACGCGCAGGAAATTGCATCGGCGGTGGCGACTGGACGAGTCATCAACTTATCCCCGATTTGATGCGGGCATTCTTAGGTGGCAAGCCGTGCCTGATCCGCAATCCCTCTTCATATCGTCCGTGGCAATTCGTTTTGGAGCCACTCCGCGGATACTTGATACTCGCGGAGAGGCTAGCGGAAAATCCAACGCGCTTCGCTTCTGGCTGGAATTTTGGGCCGGCCGACCTCGATGTGAAGCCGGTTTCCTGGATCGCTGATGAGTTGGTGAGCCTCTGGGGCCCTGGGGCGTTGTGGAAACTCGACTCGGCAGCTCATCCTCACGAGGCCCACGCGCTCAAGTTGGATGCGTCAAAGGCTGCTGCCGACCTGGATTGGCGCCCTGTGCTTCCTCTCAAGCGCGCTCTCGTTTGGATCTCTGAGTGGTATCAGGCTTTTCAAATGGGAGCAGATCTTCGACAGCTAACGCTTGAACAAATTCGCCTTTATGATTCACTTGTCGAATCGGTTGGATCGGAGTCTTCCGGTGGCTCCCAGGGAAATGCCCCTACGGCTTCACTTTCTCACCCGATAGGGGTATAGAGATCTCAATTTGTTCTAGATTATGATCCCCATGATGGCTAAACCAAATATCGTCGTTCTTGGAACGGGCATGGCGGGCTTCGGAGCTGCACACCGTCTGCACCAAGAAGGTATTGTCCCTGTGATGTACGACAAAAACTCGTATTACGGGGGGCACACCATGTCTTTCCGTTACGAGAGCGGGTTTCTCTTCGACGTTGGACCGCACATATCATTCACTAAAGACCCTCGGATTCAGGAGTTATTTGCCGAGAGTGTCGGCGGTCGTTACGAGACATTACCTATTTCGCTCAATAATTACTGGGAAGGTCATTGGCCACCGCATCCCGTGCAGCTTCACATGCACGGGTTGCCTGAAGAGGTCATCATCAAGGTCATTACCGACTTCCTGGAGGTTCGCTCAGCGCCGGAACGTCCGATTAACAACTACGCTGACTGGCTTTACTCAAGTTTCGGCAAAACTTTTGCAGAATTGTTTCCGATGCGGTACACCCGCAAGTATCACACCACAGAAGCGGAAAACATGAGTACTGATTGGCTGGGGCCGCGCATTTACCGCCCCAGTCTCGAGGAAATGCTCCGTGGCGCACTCTCAGCATCCGCGCCGCAGGTGCATTACATTACTCACTTCCGCTACCCCAGCGACGGGGGGTTCCGGCGTTACTTGAATAAGTTTGTTCCAATGGGAAACATCAACTTGGAGCATGAACTGGTTTCCATCGAACCTCGATCACGTGAGCTCCGCTTCTCAAATGGTCTCGTTACCACCTACGATTCGCTCGTCTCGTCTTTGCCACTGCCAGATTTGATCAAGATGATCAAATGCGTGCCGCCTGATGTGGTCGATGCTTCAAAGAGATTGACCTGCTCGACCTGCGTCCTGGTCAACATTGGCATTGACCGCGCCGACATTTCTAAAGCCCATATGACGTACTTCTACGATCAGGACATCTGCTTCAGCCGTCTTAGTTTTCCGCATATGCTCTCAGAACGCAACGCGCCTCCGGGAGCCGGTAACATCCAGGCAGAGGTCTACTTTTCAAACAAGTACAAGCCGTTCAGTGGCCACCCTGACGACTGGATCGAGCCTGTCATTCATGACCTTCGCCGCGTTGGCCTGCTACGCGACAACGATAAGATTCTCGACAAGAAAGCGATGTTGCTGAAGTATGCCAACATCATCTTTGATCTCGAAAGAGCTGATTCGCTCAAGACTGTCCACGGCTTTCTAGACGACATCGGAATCGCGTATTGCGGCCGCTACGGCGATTGGGGATACATGTGGACAGACGAAAGCTTCATTAGCGGCGAAAGAGCGGCTGAGCGCACAATATCCCGACTGACATCGCCACTAAAAGCCCATAACGTAACCTCCACATGATGCCGCTCAGAGGCCGGTTAGGACTTCACATCTATGATTGAGATTAGTCTGGGTCAGAAGAAGGATGGGCCACTGAAGGTTCTATGCCTGGGTGCGCACTCCGACGACATTGAGATTGGCTGCGGGGGTACCATCCTTCGCCTCATTGAGGAATACCCAAGCGTTAAATTTCATTGGGTTGTTTTCAGTGCAATCGGATGTCGCAAAGCGGAAGCAGAACAAGCCGCAAAATCGTTTGCCGGCAGTCACCTCGAGCGTCTCCTTCTAAATGAGTTTCGCGATGGATTCATGCCTTACATCGGGGCCGATGTTAAGGCCGTCTTCGAAGAACTGAAACGTGACATTTCGCCTGATCTCATCTTCACGCATCAACCTCATGATGCACACCAGGATCATCGTCTGATTTCGGAGTTGACCTGGAATACATTCCGCAACCATCTGATTTTCGAGTATGAAATCCCGAAGTACGATGGCGACACGGGTCGGCCTTCTATATTCGTGCCGCTTGCAACAGAGATGTGCAAAACCAAAGTGCGTTACATCATGGATTCATTTGAGTCGCAGCGCGATAAGAATTGGTTTGATGAATCCACTTTTCATGGACTGATGCGGTTACGCGGGATGGAATGCAACGCAACAAGCAGGTACGCAGAGGCATTTTACTGCCGTAAACTCGTTCTCTAGCCGATCCTTAGGCAAATTCGCCTTTATTCCAGCGCCAATGGAAGAACACCATTCAGTGGAATTGAGGAGGACGGGGTCCAAATTGACTGAGCATCGGAGAAGGTACTGGGGAACAGCAGCCAGGGCGAAGAGCCCATTTTGCGGAAAATCTTTATTGAACCTCACGCATCAGCGCGGGAGATCTCCTGCCCCTAAGGATAACCATAATGACGAATAGTTCAATGAGTGCAATGTCCGTAGGCAGAATCTCTGACTTTGTGCAGAAGATCGACAATAAACAGGCCCATGTTGGTATTGTCGGAATGGGTTATGTGGGACTTCCGTTGGCGCTATTGTTCAGCGAAGCGGGTTTTTCCGTCACCGGCTACGATATCGACTCAAAAAAGGTCGATGCATTGAACAGCGGTAAGTCGTACATTGCTCGCATACCATCCACGGAACTGAAACTTGCTCGCGACCGCAGGTTCTCAGCGACAGCGGACTACGCAAACATCTCCAGCATGGACGTGGTCATTATTTGCGTGCCCACTCCTCTTGACGACCACCATGGGCCCGACCTCAGCTATGTTGTGAGCACAGTGAAGAGCATCGCTCCATACGTTCGTGAAGGTCAGCTGATCGTTCTCGAAAGCACTACATATCCGGGCACGACTGAAGAGATCGTCGTTCCGCTGCTGGAGGCGGAAAATCCCTCTGGGCTTCATGTTGCACGCGATGCCTCAACGGTGGGATTTTACGTTGCGTTCTCGCCAGAGCGCGAGGATCCTGGCAACGACACAGTGGCCCGTTGCGATATTCCAAAAGTCATTGGCGGTTGCGGCCCAGTGGCACGCGATAAGGCCGCTGCGGTTTATCAGACAATCTTCAATCGCGTCGTGCCCGTTTCAAGTCCAGCTGTGGCGGAAATGACCAAGCTCCTGGAGAACATCTACCGTTGTGTCAACATTGCATTGGTCAATGAATTAAAGCAACTCTGCATGCGGATGGACATCGATCTGTTCGAAGTCATCGATGCTGCAAAAACCAAACCCTTTGGCTTCCAGGCTTTTTATCCTGGTCCGGGGCTTGGCGGGCACTGCATCCCAATCGATCCATTTTATCTCTCTTGGAAAGCAAAGGAATTTGATTTTCGCGCGAAGTTCATTGAACTTGCCGGAGAGATCAATGACCGGATGCCCGACTTCGTCGTTGAAAATATTATTGAAGCGCTGAGTCAGCAGGGGAAGGCACTTTGCGGCTCGCGAGTACTGATCCTCGGCATGGCTTACAAGCGCGATATCGACGATCTTAGGGAATCACCGGCACTTACCATAATCGAGTTAGTGCAGAAGCGGGGAGCACTTGTGGAATACAACGATCCCTATATCCCGTTCGTTGGAAAGGGCCGAAAGTACAACTTGAACATGACCTGTACTCCACTTGAGAAGATTCCCGAGTTCGATTGCGTCGTTATCGTCACGGACCATTCGCAATACGACTATCGCGAGATTGTGGCAAAAGCGAAGCTCGTCGTCGATTCCCGCAACGCAACCAAGGGTATCGCGGCGCAGAACATATTCAAGTGCTGATCGCACCTGATCGATTCCAACGGCGCAGTAGCTCCGCATGGCTGAACCTCCGTTTTGGCAGTGATGCGACAACTATCTGCGAAGAGAGTAATGACCGGCAGCAGATGGTCCTCGATCCGGCGCACCAGCAGTCATTGCTCGGCGCATAGCGCAAGGCCCGTGAATCGATGCGCAGCAGCCGGCTGAAACTGGCCGTTCCCGAAAGCGCAACTCTGTTAGAGCGGGCCTTGGCCGACGGCGAATCCGCCGGCCGCCAGATCGCGCATCTGCTCCAGCGCCTTGATCGCGATGACACCAGCGCCATACGCGGCGTTGCTCACGAGGCTCCTGAACACAACACGCCGCGTGCCGCCTCGGTGAGTCCCTACCAAGGTAAGAATTATTCTGAGGCTAACTTCGCTTTGGCAAGTTGGCCTCCTACAAAGAACCCCGCCGCTCGATACAGCGGGGTTCTTTCTGAAACTGCCTTCTCCCGATGACACCTTTTCAACTTCCCCCCTTCCTGACTCTGAGCGCTTACATCTGCCCCTTTTCTTCTCAGCCATTCATAGCTGACCGTTCCCCATTCTCCGACCGTTCCTGTGAACGAAATCATACCGTTAGATTTTTCTGCCTTGCTTCCATGAAAAGGGAACTCTCGGCCCGGATGCAGCCGTGTCATGGCCGCATCGAACCGGAGCCCATAAGGTTGCGGTCGATCCACTCCCGTACAGCGTTACCCGCTTGGGGGCAACCCATCAGATCTTCCGGTTCTGGAGAGATATCTGGTCAGCAAAGTGGAAAACACTTTCCACTCTATTGGGAAAAATAATATCCTATTAGTTGCCATTACAAGGAAGATCGTTTCCTGCTGACAGTGACTTGGGCTCCATTGGGGTGGAGAAATGAGGGAATAACGCCGAAAGCTCATTCCACAAGCTGTGCCGGAGTTTGGAAGTCATCTTGCTAACGATAGAGCAGGAATCAGGACTCTTCATGGCAGTTATTGAGACCATTGAACTCGCGAAAAGCCGGGCGAAGGTGCTGGGTCTGATCGAAGCTCAGGTGCAAAGAGCAATCGACCGCATTGCGGAAAGTGACTGCCCAGTGTTGGTGGTTGGGGAGCACGGCTCCGGCAAACGTTCCGTTGCCACTCAAATTCACGCTCAGTCGCACCATTCCCGCCACCAATTAATCGAAATCCAGAGCGATATGGCTGATGAGAGAATGCTAGAGACTGCCTTCGCGGCGAAGGGCACATTGTATCTTGCTGAAGTTGGGGGGCTTAGCCAAGATCTCCAGAGTCTGACGATTGAGCGCTATTTCCACTCGCCTGAAGCGCAAAGAGGCCGCCTCATTTGTGGTACAAGCCGCGAACCTTTTGGGGACGTCAAAAGCGGCAAAATGCGAGAGGATTTCTATTATCTGGTCTCGGCGGTAACTCTTCGGATATCACCTTTGCGTTGCCGGAAGGCGGAGATCCTGGCGATCGCCGATGATCTTTTGACGCAGTACTCCAAACAATTCGATCGTCCTAAGCCACTATTGCAGGGAGAAATTGTCGAGTTTTTGATGGAGCATACCTGGCCCGAGAACTTTTCTGAATTGCAGACGGCTATCAAGACTTATGTGGCAATCGGAAATCAGTCGGTGTCAGTTGCCGCGCTCAAAGCTGCGGCGGCAGCGATGAAGGCAAGTGGGGCCCGCAAGTCGTTTTCGCTTAAGGAAGCAGCTCGGGCAGCTTCGACGGAAATCGAACGGCAGTTGATTGCGGAGGTTCTGGCAGTGACGGGAGGCAATCGTAAACGGGCTGCGGACGAACTGGGGATCAGCTATAAGGCGCTTCTTTACAAGCTCAAACAGGTGGAAGCGGAATATCCATCCGCAGCAAACAAGAACGGAGTTGCAGTATGAAATCAGCAATTTTACTGGCCTTGGTTCTCTCCTTTGCAAATGTTGGTGTCGTTGCCCAGCACAAGAAGGCATCCGATCCAGGTGGTGCAGCACCCCAGCCAGCTGCGGCTGCTGCCGACGTTGGGGTGAATTCGGGATACGTCATTGGAGCTTCTGACGTTCTGACCGTGACGGTTTGGAAAGAACCTACACTTTCCGGCTCGATTCTGGTCCGACCTGATGGAATGATCTCGCTTGCATTGCTCGGCGACGTTCAAGCCTCAGGACTTACACCACTGGATCTGGCCAATCAAATTTCTCAAAAACTCAAAAAGTTCTATCAGGATCCGAAGGTTTCGGTCGTGGTCACAGCGATAAATAGCAAACAGGTCTTCCTGATTGGCGAGGTGACCAAAAAGGGACCGGTGCCAATGACTTCGGGAATGACTCTCCTGGAAGCAATTTCAAGCGCGGGTGGACTGACAGACTTTGCCAATGCAAAGAAAATCTACATCCTGCGCAATCAAGAAAAGGGATCGCAAATCCGCATTCCAGTCCATTACAAGGAAGCCTTGAAGGGTGATTCAACCTTCAACCTTGCTTTGAAACCTGGCGACACGATTGTGGTTCCGTAAGAGGACGAATATGAAGCAGCTTGCCAGTTTTGTCATTGCATTTTGTTGCCTCGGTTCTTCCGCTCTCGCTCAGGTGACTGCTTCGGCAACTGCCCCGGGAGTGGCGCCAGCCGCGCGCGGATTTCAATACGCATTTCGATACTCGGAAGGTGTGGAGACCAGCAGCGCACTCGATACGATACAGACGAGCAACGTGTCTGGGTCAGTCGCGTATGCAAACGTGGACAAGGAAAAGCCCTTCACAATGCAATATGCGGGTGGATATACTTGGAATTTGACCGGACCTGATTATGTAAGCGGCCAATTCCATCGGATGGATTTGACTCAGGGTTTCGTGTATCGCAGATGGAGATTAGATCTCGCAGATGATGTAGCATTCCTTCCGCGGTCTCCCACAACCGGCTTTTCAGGCATCCCCGGAATCGGAGAGATTATTGGAGTGCCGAATCCCAATCCTTCGACAAGCCAGACAATCATTACCGTCAACACTCACGTCCTGGATAACCACGCCCAAGGCTCACTGGAACATACTCTCAATTATTCAACGTCGCTACGTATTGGAGGAGTTTCCAATGTGTTGCACTATCCCGACGGAAACGGGATAGAGACTCGTAACACCGGTGCAGATGCAATGCTCCTTCGTCGCCTGACGGGACGCACGTCGATTGACGGTGAGTATAAATTCGTTCAGTACGAGTATCCGGGAACGAACCTTACAATTCACACGCAAACGGGTTTGGCCGGATTGCAACATCTATTCACCAGGAACCTCAGCGTGAATTTGCAGGGCGGCCCGCAGTGGATCAATAGCACGATTTCGTCCGTAGCGCCGGCGAAACTCACCTACGCGGCTAATGCGTCGATAACTTACGTAAAGAAACGAACATTGCTGGGCGGGAGCTACCTTCACGATAGCAATGGCGGCTCGGGATACCTGTTGGGTGCGATCGTAGATGACGCGGAAGGCAACTTTCAGCACCATTTCGGTGAAGTCATGACATTGGGCATTACCGGCGGATATAACCGCACAGTTGCTCTCGGTAACTACCAAAGAGTAGTGGGCGGGTTCGGAGCAGTGCAGGGTACATGGCTGTTGGGCCGACTCATCTTGTTTGCGAATTATACAGGTACGAGCCAATCAACGAGTTCTACGCTGCCCGGCAACGTATTGGATGCGCCAATTAACTGGTTCTCGTTTGGATTTGGGCTTTCCTCAAGGGAAGCACGTGTCAGGCGGCCGTAAATTTTAAGGAGTTGTGATGCTCGGTCATCGTGAATTGACAATGGAAGACTACGTCGCGATCCTCAAGCGACGTTATTTGCTGATAGTAATCAGCGCCTTCGTGTGCCTGGCGGTCGGCATCGGAATCACTCGTATCGTTCCTCCGCAGTATGAGTCGCAGACGCTTATTCTAGTCGAGCAACCGAAGGTACCTGAGGACTACGTAAAGCCAGTGGTAACTCAAGATTTGAATGACCAGCTCGCGTCCATGAAGGAACAAATCCTCAGCCGTTCGCATCTGGAGCCAATTATCAGGCAATTCAACCTGTATCCAAGCGCGAGACTGACAATGGACGACCGGGTGGCTTCGGCGCAGAAAGCAATCGGAATTAAGCCGATTCCAGCAGTGCAATCTACTGGGATGCCCGGATTCTTCATCACATTTAGGGCAAATGATGCTCATCTGGCTCAGCAGGTCTGCCAGCAAATAACTTCGCTATTTGTGAGCGAAAACCTCAGCGCCAGGGAAGAGTCGGCTGAAAGTACAACAGCATTCCTCAAGCAACAGCTGGATGAGTCGAAGCGGAACCTCGATCAACAGGACGCCAAGCTCGCTGTATTCGAGCAGAAGTATTTTGGCCGGCTGCCTGACCAGGCAGCATCGAACTCCAATACGCTTCAGGCACTCACCACCCAGCTTGATGCGGCTACTCAGTCCGTCGGCCGCCAGCAGCAGAACGTGACATTTCTGCAGACGATGGTTACGCAGCAGACGCGTGATCTGCAAAACGCCGAGCCAGCGGCGGCGGCAGCTGTGGATGAGCGCAAGACTCAACTCAAGGCCCTGATACAGCAAAAGCAGTCCCTTCAAGCACAATATACGTCTGATCATCCTGACGTAATCGAGATTTCCAGAAAGATCAATGAACTGCAAGCCCAGATAGCGGCTTCGGCAGCGGAACCGTCGCCAGTCGTCGCTACGGCCATGGCCCGGCCGGATACGCCACAGCTGCAAGAACTCAAGGCGCAACTCCGTTCCGCTCAACAGGCATTGGAAGATGCAAAGGCAGAGCAGCTTCGTATTGGACAGCAAGTGAGGACCTACGAAGCCAGGATGGAGTCGACACCGCAAGTCGAAGCAGAGTACAAGCAGATCACGCGCGACCACCAAACGGCGCTCGATTTCTATAATTCGCTGCTCAAAAAGTTGAACGATTCTTCAATGGCAACAGAGCTAGAGCAGCGCCAGCAGGGGCAAAAGTTCCGGGTAATGGACTCTCCGAATCTACCGCAAGCTCCTGTATTCCCGAAGCGCGCCCTCTTTGCTGGTGGAGGGTTTGTGGGGGGCATCGCTTTGGGCCTGATGCTTGCAGCCTGGTTCGAATACCGCAATACGTCACTCCGTTCCGAACGCGATGTTTGGGCGTTCACACACCTCGCGACGCTCGCCGTAGTTTCTCATATTGACGGACTACCCGAGCCCGAGGCGAAGCCAAGCCGCTGGAAGCTCTTCAACAACAAACCAACTGAGATTTCTCTGGGGTAACAATGTACAGATACTTCTACGGCATTAACGATTTTCCTTTTGGCGCTTGCCCCGATCCTCGATTTCTCTACAAGATGCCGCACGTACAGGAAGCTCTCGCGTGCCTGCAATATGGCATAGCGTCGCGAAAGGGGTTCGTTGTCATGACGGGCGAGGTCGGCACGGGAAAGACGACCTTGCTCAAGAGTGTTCTGAGTTCGTTCACAGACCGGCGGATCTCATCGGCTTTCGTGTTCAATCCTCGCCTTGATACGCTGGATTTCCTCGAGTTCGTTCTTGCAGATTTTGGAATACCCTCGAATCCACGTGGGAACTCGGGCATGCCGCAGACAAAATCGGGCATGTTGATGCAGTTAAACCGTTGGCTCATCGATCGCTTCCGCAACGGAGAGTTGTGCGCAATCGTCGTTGATGAAGCGCAGAACCTCTCTTGGGAGCTTCTAGAGGAAATCCGTTTGCTGACAAACTTGGAAACTTCTTCGGAGAAGCTCGTGCAAATTGTGCTCTCAGGTCAGCCGGAACTCGAGGAGAAACTGCGCGACCCGTCCGTTCGTCAATTGCGTCAGCGTATTTCTCTTTGGTGCCGGACTCGGCCTTTGACAGCAGATGAGACAAAAGCGTACGTAACCAACAGGCTGCGCATCGTTGGTGCGATGCAGCCCATCTTTTCTCCGGATGCAGTACAGGTAATCCATCGCTATTCGAAAGGAATCCCCCGCGTCATCAATTTGATATGCGAGCATGCGATGATCAACGCTTATGTTGAGCAGATCAAGCCGATTCCGCCGCGTATCGTCGAATCCGTCTGCCGCGAACTCGATTTAGATTCTCAGCCGTTTGTTTTATCACCAATGGCAATGGCGGCCATGCCTGATGAGCCTGTGCCGACAGTACTTTCAAGCACCATGAATCCAACCGACATTCTCAAGGACATTGAACTATGAGCCGAATACACGAAGCGCTTCAAAGAGCATATCTGGAACGCGGAAGAATGGCGGTGCTGTCTGATCTACAAGTTGCCGAGCCTGATCATGTCCCGATTCCCTCTGATTCTGATGCTGAACCCATCGTGAAGGCAGAGATTGAAATCGATAGCATTACGCGGCATGCGTGGACTCCGTCAATGGCATCGCTTCCGACACTTGCCGACCGCGGCACCAGTGTCGAGCAATTCCGCGGCCTTCGTTCACATATCTACCAGGCACGCTTCGAGGCGCCTCTGAAGTCGATCCTCATTGCCAGCGGCATGCCGTCGGAAGGGAAGAGCTTTGTTGCAGCTAATCTGGCGGTGAGCCTAGCCCGCAACAGCATCCATAACATTTTGCTGATCGATGCCGATCTGCGAAGGCCGTCATTACATACCCTTCTTGGTGCGCCGAATTCGGTCGGCCTCTCAGATTTTTTGAGAGGAAAGGCAGAAGTCTCTGACATCCTGCAGCGTGATCAGGATTACGGCAAGGGCGAAGATGGTAGTACAAAGAATGCTGCGAATCTCACTCTGATTACTTCCGGAAATTCAACTGACCACTCGACTGAACTTGTGGCTGGCGAACGTATGAAGGAATTGATAATGAGTGTGTCTCCGTATTTCGATTGGATCATAATTGACGCTCCTCCGATTCTGGCTGCGACGGATGCGGTGGAGATTTCACGCGTTGTCGATGCGGTGTTGCTGATTGCACGCGGCGATTCTACTCCATATGAAGTGGCGCAGCATGCGCAAGCGGCATTCGGCAACTCGCGCATTCTTGGATTTGTGCTGAATAATGTGAAGGATGCGCCGAAGACAGGATCGTATAGCTACAATTACAGCAATTACTACCGTAGCAATTCTGAAGGCAGTGCCCAAGGAAAGTTGAGCAAAGAAAACGGGAAATAGTGAAAATCGGATTGTTCAATGTGTATTATCCGACCCGGACTCAGGCGTTGTTGTTTTGCGAAGGTTTCTTTGTGGCGCGCATGCTGCTGCTGGCGCAACATCCCGCCTCGGGCCCGATACATAATTCGCCCTGATTTAGCAGAATGGCATTCTCAAGATATTGCCAATTACGATAGCTGCCTTCTTTTTCTCCAATTACTTCACCGGTTATTATCTTCAAACGGACCATACGTTGAGGGTTCAAAACCGGCCAACGAGATTAGCAGAAATACTGGTCCCTTCACTTTCCGCGTTACACTAACAATCTCGCTGGTACAAATGATCGGGCAGGTCAGCCTCCATCAGATGGAGCGAATTCCTCTCGTTCCACCTCCGTTCCCGCCTGTCAAAATAATGCTTGCCGGAACGGAACACACTAAGTCGCTACTACTTTCGTTGCACCTTTACAGGTATAAGAGAAAAGATTGGCTTAAGATGTCACAACGAGCTGTCCGAAATTCCCCGCAGACAGTCCGGGTAAGAGTCGTTTCAAAGCCTTTGAAAGAAGAGAGAGCATGAAAATTCTTGGGATCAGCGGGCTCCAAAACTCCGTTCCGTTCAAACGAGAAACGTGGCCCGGGCTGGATGAGCACGAGTATCGGATAGCACAGGGCATGGACTCAGCAGCAGCGCTTGTAGTCGATGGAGTGCTAGTGGCCGCCGCCGCAGAAGAGCGCTTTGATCGCCAAAAGCACTCCGCTCGTTTCCCTCGCGAAGCCATCCGCTTTTGCCTTGCCGAGGCAGGTCTTTCGATCTACGACATCGACGAGATCGCACACGGGTTTGACTACACGCCCTACCGCGAACTCTACCTTCAGGACTCCCTCTCCAAGGCGCGATTCGAACAGGTCTACTCGCATGAGGCTATACTGGCTCAGGTGCAACGTGACTTGCCCGGCTATCCACTCGAGAAGGTCCACTCGGTAGGCCACCACCTGGCGCACGCCGCCAGTGCTGCCTTAACCTCCGGTTGGGATGAGTGCCTGGTTGTTGTCAATGATGCCATGGGCGAGGTCGAGTCCATCAGCGTCTACCACTTTCGCGAAGGCAAGTTGCGGCGTCTCCGGACCATCAGCGCCAACGATTCCATTGGAGTTCTTTACTCGCTCGTCACGCTCCACCTCGGCTTCGAATTTAACTCTGACGAGTACAAGATCATGGGCCTAGCGCCTTATGGTGATCCGGCGCGTTTCCGGCCTTTCTTTGAAGAGCACGTGGAGCTCTGCGATGACGGCACGATCCGTATTCCGGTCTTGCGCCTCAACCAAAGTCGCGACGAGCGCGAATACTACTCCGCCACGCGCGCCTACCTGGAAGAACATCTCATTCCGCACCGCAAGCGAGATCAGTCTGTTAATTCCAACCACGAAGACGTAGCCGCCGCACTGCAGGAGTGCCTTGAGCAGAGCGTGATGCATGTTTGCGAGCACTTTGGCCAACAAACCGGTCTTCGCCGTATTGCATTGGCGGGGGGCGTCGCGCTGAATTGTACCGCCAACGGCAAGCTGATGCGATCAGGTTTGTTCGACGAAGTCTACATCCAGCCTGTTGCCGGGGATGATGGCTCGGCGCTAGGTGCGGCGCTCTATCGCGCCTCTCTCATAGAGTCAGTCTCCAATCACCGAATGCCAGCACCGCTCTTCGGGCCCGGGTACACCCACATCGAAATCGAGGCAGCTCTTGCCCGGTACGCAGGCAGAATCCGCGTGCAGCGTTTTGATTCGCTCCGCGCTACCTGCGAGTTCGCAGCTCACCTTATCGCTGAAGGTAAAGTGCTCGCGTGGCACCGCGGTCGCATGGAGTACGGCCCTCGCGCGCTCGGCAACCGCAGCATCCTTGCTGATCCACGCCGCTCCCAGATGCGCGACCGCATCAACGCCATGGTGAAAAAGCGAGAAGCGTTCCGGCCATTCGCCCCTGCATGCTCCGTCGAAGATGCGCATCGATGGTTCGAGATAACTCCCGGTACACATCTGCCTTACATGGTCAGCATTGTCTACGTCCGTCAGGAGATGCGTGCGCTGCTTCCCGCTATCACCCATGTCAACGGAACCGCTCGCTTGCAGACCGTCTCCCATGCAGACAACCCCGACTTTCACGAACTCCTTCTTGCCGTCGGACGGGTCACCGGCAGCCAGATGGTGTTGAACACTAGCTTCAACGTGAAGGGACAACCAATCGTGAACACTCCCGATGAAGCGATCGAAACCTTTCTCGGCACTGGCATAGATTGCCTGTTCCTTGAGAACTTTTATGTCACTCGCGCGACAGCCTGACACAATGACGACTCTGTTCGACAAATATCCCGCTGAAACGATCGGCGAGCTATTCGCTTCCCAGGCAGCGCGCACGCCGAACGCAATCGCTCTGATCGCCGGTAGCCATCGCCTTACCTACCGGGAGCTTGACCATCGTTCTGATGCGCTTGCAACACACTTGCAGAGCCTCGGGGTGGGCCCGGAAAAGCTGGTAGGTATTGCCATGGAGCGATCTGCGACTCTGCTGGTGAGCCTGCTCGCTATCTTGAAGGCTGGCGGTGCCTACGTGCCTCTCGACCCGAGCTATCCCGCAGATCGCCTGGCTTGGATCATCGAGGATTCCGGCATCTCAATTCTGCTCACCACCACGATCACGGGCCTTGACCTTCCCTCCAATCGTAGTTGTTCGCAGTTGCTCTTTGTCGATCAGATCGGCGCTTCTCCCGCGTCGTCTCGTACCTCACTGCGCGCACCTGTGGCCAGCAACCTCGCTTATGTCATCTACACTTCCGGTTCCACCGGCAGGCCGAAAGGCGTCATGATCGAGCACCGCAACGTGGTGAATCTCTTCCACGGATTTGATCTTGTGCTCGGATCGCGGCCGGGCGTATGGCTCGCAGTTACGAGTATCTCTTTCGATATATCCGTGCTCGAGTTGTTTTGGACCCTCACGCGCGGCCTCACAGTCGTTCTAAGCAGCGGCAACGATTCCGACGGTCTTGCCGGCGAAATCAATCGCTTCCATGTCACTCACCTTCAGATGACTCCGACGCTTGCCCGGATGCTGACGCTAAACGCTGAGGCCTTCGCAGCCATCGGTTCGATCGGGCAGATCCTCCTCGGCGGTGAGGCCGTTCCCGCCTCCCTCATCCGAAAAATGCGCGAGCGATTCCAGGGGGAGATCTTCAATGTGTACGGGCCCACCGAAACCACGGTATGGTCCACAGCATGCCTCGTCACCGAGGTTGGAACGACAGTCTCGATCGGACGCCCGATCCTCAACACGGAAATTTACATTCTCGACGCGCAGCAGAAACCAGTTCCATACGGCGAAGTCGGCGAACTATATATTGGTGGTAACGGCGTTTCGCGCGGCTACTGGAACCGTCCTGACCTCACGGCTGAACGCTTCCTCGCTCTCCCCGCAATTTCCAGTGCCCGCCTATACCGCACCGGTGACCTCGCGCGCTTTCTTCCCGACGGCGACATCGACTTCGTAGGGCGTTCCGACTACCAGGTCAAGCTCCGCGGCCATCGCATCGAACCCGCAGAAATCGAGTTCGCGCTGGAGCAGTGCCCCGAAGTACGCCAGGCCGTTGTCCTGCCGCGCCCAGAGCCGAACGGCGATCAACGACTCGTCGCTTTCCTGGTCCCAGTCGGTGAGGTGCCCAATACTGCATCCGGATCGCCCCTGCGTCGTGCCCTTGAATCTCGCCTTCCCGACTACATGATCCCGTCGAGCTTCGTTTGGATCGACGCCTTTCCTCTCACGGCCAACGGGAAGATCGATCGCAAGGAACTGCTGAACTCTTTGGCGCAGACCCCGATTCCCGCGCCGCGCCCGCAAGCTGCTCCGAACACTGCGAGCGCGCTCGAATCCGAAATTGCCGCTATCTGGCGCGACGCTCTCGGAGTTTCCAGTATCGGGCTGCATCAGAATTTTTTCGATCTCGGCGCGCACTCGTTGACCGTTGCGGAAGTGCACGCTGCGCTCAAAGACCGGCTTGACGTCGAAATCTCTCTTGTTGACCTATTCCAGTTCTCCACAGTCGCTTCGCTGGCGGCCCACATCGCAGGTGCTCCCACTTCTCCCGTCACAGGACAGAACCGGGCTCAACGGCGCCGCGCTGCGCGGCAGGGCAAGGAGACCGCGAGATGAACTCGAACAAGATCGCAATCATCGGCATGGCCGGGCGATTCCCGGGTGCACGGAATATTCGGCAGTTCTGGCAGAACCTGCGTGCTGGTGTGGAGTCAATTTGCGATCGTTCCAACCAGGAGCTTCTCGTTGCCGGAGCCACTGCCGAGGAACTCGCGGATCCGCACTACGTAAAGCGTGTCTCGATGCTCGAGGACGTTCCTTTGTTCGACGCAGCGTTCTTCGGTTTCAGCCCGCGCGACGCGTCCATCATGGATCCCCAACATCGTCACTTCCTCGAATGCTCATGGGAAGCTCTGGAGGACGCCGGCCAACCGCCGCAGCGTTTTGACGGCTCAATTGGTGTCTTTGCCGGATCAGGCATGAACACCTATCTGATTCACAATCTGCTCGCCAATCGTGCTTTGCTCGCCGAATCCGGGATGTTTCAACTCAAGCAGACGGGGAATGACAAGGACGTACTTTCGACGCGCGTCAGCTACCAGTTTGACCTCCGCGGACCCAGCATCAACGTGCAGACTGCATGCTCCACTTCGTTAGTTGCCGTTCACCTCGCTTGCCAGAGCCTACTCAACCAGGAATGCGATATGGCGCTCGCTGGCGGAGTGACGATCGAACTTCCCCACGGCCTTGGGTACATTTACCGCCAAGGCGAAATACTCTCTCGGGATGGCCATTGTCGTCCGTTCGACGGATCTTCGAGCGGAACAGTCTTCGGCAGCGGGATGGGCATCGTGGTCTTGCGGCGTCTCGAAGATGCGCTCGAGTCGAACGACAACATTCGCGCCATCATTCTCGGCTCTGCGATCAACAACGACGGCGCCCGCAAGGTCGGCTATCTCGCGCCAAGCGTTGAGGGTCAGGCCGAAGTGGTCTGTGAAGCCCTCGACGTCGCCGGCATCTCACCCGACGATATTTCCTATATCGAGACTCACGGTACTGGTACCGTCGTCGGCGACCCTATTGAAATTCGCGGCCTCACTCAGGCCTTTCGGCGGTCCACCTCGCGAGAGGGATACTGCGCTATCGGATCCCTTAAATCAAATATCGGACATCTCGACTCTGCTGCGGGTGTGGCTGCGCTGATCAAAACTGTCCTCTCGCTTGAAAACCGTGAACTGCCACCCAGCCTTCATTTTCAGCTGCCTAATCCGCATATCGATTTCGGCCACAGCCCTTTCTTCGTAAATGCTGCGCTACGCAGCTGGCCTTCCACCGACGCGCCTCGCCGAGCTGGCGTCACATCACTTGGCATTGGCGGTACCAACGCACACGTCATTCTCGAAGAAGCGCCAGCCGGGGTGCTTTCCCGCTGTCCGACGCCGTGGCGAATCCTCGCCATCTCTGCCAAAACCGCCGCGGCGGCCGATCGCTCTTTCACGAATCTCATCGATCATCTGCGCAATCACCCGGAATGTGAACTTGCTGATGTCGCATACACGTGCCAGCTGGGCCGTCACGCCTTCCCGCATCGCCGGACCCTGGTCATCGCCGATTCGTCTGGCGCACGCGCCGCAATCGATTCGCGGACAAAGCTCACGGCATCCGGCTCCGTCACCGGCGCGGAACCTGGCGTGGTCTTCATGTTCTCCGGCCAGGGCTCGCAATACGTCAACATGGGACGCGAGCTTTATGGTCACGAAACGGTCTTTCGAGAAGCAATGGACCGCTGCGCCCGCCACCTTGCGTGTCACTGCGGCATAGACATCCTATCGCGTATTTTCCCACCCGATGCGGGGCGAGAAGCGGCCGCGGAAGAACTCGGCCAGACGTGGCTCACGCAACCCGCCCTCTTCGCCATTGAATACGCGCTTGCACGATGGTGGATGTCCCTCGGAATCAAGCCCGTGGCCATGGTGGGCCATAGCATTGGCGAGTACGTGGCGGCCTGCCTTGCGGGGGTTCTTTCATTAGAAGATGCCCTCACCACGGTGGCCCTCCGTGGCCGCCTCATATACGCATTGCCCGCCGGGGCAATGCTCGCCATTCCTCTCTCCGCCGAGCAACTCACACTTACGCCGTCCCTCTCTCTTGCCGCGGTCAACGCGCCTGAACTCTCCGTCGTCTCCGGGCCCACGGAAGAAATCGCTGCCCTTGAGCAGCGGCTTGCCGTGCAACAAATCGCCAGTCGCCGCTTGCACACCTCGCACGCCTTCCACTCCGGCATGATGGAACCTATCCTCGATGAGTTTCAACAGCACATGCTCTCGACTTCGCTACGGGCCCCAAAGATTCCATATCTCTCGAACGTCACTGGAACATGGATCAAACCGGAAGAAGCCACGGATCCGGCTTACTGGGCACGTCACATCCGCAGCACGGTTCAGTTCTCTCCAAGCATCACTGAGTTGTCGCGCAAGCCTTATCAGGTTTACCTCGAGTGTGGACCAGGAGACGTCCTCACTTCGTTCGCGCGCCAGCGCGAGGAGCAAAGAACGAAAGCATTTTCTTCGCTGCCCCATCCTCGCAGCACAATCTCCGATCTCGCTTATGCGTTACAGACGCTCGCCCAGCTGTGGGTCTCTGGCGTCAAGGTCGACTGGAGCCAACTCCACGCCCCCGGCTCAGCTCGCCGCATCTCGATGCCAACCTACCCCTTCGAACATCAAAGGTTCTGGATCGAGCCAGACAAGCCCCAACCAGCTCCGAGTTCCTTTTCCGTTAAACCCGCGCAATCATCACCCTTGCATTTCTATCATCGCGAGTGGAGGCCCAAGCCGCTCCACGGTGCCGCGTTGCGTGAGGCACAGCGGTATCTCATCTTCCGCGATTCCTTGGGCCTCACCGATGCCATTGTGCAACAGCTCCAGCATGAAGGGCGCGAATTCATCCTCGTGGATGCCGGCTCTGACTTCCACCGCGTTGGCAAGAACCGATTCGTCATTCGGCCCGGAGTCCGCGAAGACTACGATACCCTCCTCGCGCAAGTCCGGGCCGGCGGGCAAATGCCGTTAACCATCCTCCATCTCTGGTCAGTTGTCTCGCTCGGCACGCCGGCCCGACTCGACCGCACAATCGAACTCAGCTTTACCAGCCCACTCTTACTTGCGCAGGGGCTGGGCTCGGCCGATATCTCCGGCATTGAGATTGCCTTCGTCTCCAACGCCATGCAATTGGAGTCCAATGAGCCTGTGCACAGTCCTGCGCGCGCTCTGCTCTTGGGCCCGGCCCGTGTCATTCCCCGCGAACTCCCCGGCATCGCGTGTCGTGCTGTCGATCTCGACCCGGCCACCAGCAGCATGGCAGAATGCGCTGCGGAGCTCCTCGCAGAAATGCGGTCCGTTGCGCAAGATGCCATTGTCACCTATCGGCAAACCACTCGCCTTGTTGAAACTCTTGAGCCCCTCGAGTTAGGCGAACCTGCGTCCGGGCATGGGATCGAGCATGGTGGTGTCTACCTCATCACTGGAGGGACCGGCGGCCTCGGCCTCGAACTTGCCGATCGCCTTGCAAGCGAGTTCCGGGCTCACCTTGTCCTCATCAGCCGCACCGCTGCTCCTCCAGAATCCGAATGGCAGTCTCTTCTAGCTGACAACGCGGTTACGGACACGAAAAAGGCTCAAATCAGGAGACTGATTCAAATTCGGGCCGCCGCATCCGGCCTGATCGTCGCGCAAGGCGACGTGACCAACCCTGATGCAATGCGTAAAAGCGTAGCCCTGGCACAATCACGGTTCGGCAGAATCGACGGTGTTTTTCATGCAGCCGGAGTGCTGGACGACGGTCCCATCCTGCTTAAGTCTGCGCCATCTGCAATGCGCGTCCTCGATCCCAAAGTGCGCGGCACGCTCGTGCTTGAAGAAATCCTCCGTGATGTGCCATACAAATTTCTTGTCCTGTTCTCGTCGATCAGCTCTCTCCTGGCACCGCCGGGCCAGATTGATTACGCCGCTGCGAACGCATTTCTCGATACCTTCGCTCAGGGCCGAGAAGGTCGCGTCCTCGCCGTCAACTGGGATGCATGGCGCAAAGTGGGCATGGCTGCACGCTCCGCTTCGTTCCATCCTCTACTCGAGGAGCACGTTGTCGACACACCTCTCCAGTCCGTCTACTCGAGTACCCTGTCCACAGCCCTACATTGGGTGCTTCGCGAACACCGAATCGACGCCACAACTGCGCTTATGCCTGGCACCGGATATCTTGAGGCCGTCGCAGCCGCCTTTAGGCGTAACTCCGTTATGCGGGCGGTCGAATTCAGCGATGTGCTCTTTCTGTCGCCGCTGCTGGTGCAGGATTCCGAATCGCGCGACGTTCGCATTCAGCTCGAGTCCCTAAATGAACCGGCACAGTCCACACGGTGGTTCCAGTTCTCTGTTTCTTCAAGAGCGGGCAACTGGATCGAGCATGCTTCTGGCAAGATCGCTCCCATCCTTCGCGCCTCGCCACCTGCCATCGATCGCGCATCTATCCTCAAACGTTGTAGCAAGCGCGAACTCCACTTCGACGAACAGCACCGCACCCGCCAGGAACTGCATTTCACCTTCGGCCGGCGGTGGAAGTGTCTCAAGCGTCTTCTCATTGGCAATAATGAAGGGCTAGCCGAACTCGAACTGGATCCTCAATTCACTGCAGACCTTGCGTCCTACTGCATGCATCCAGCATTGCTCGATCTTGCCACAGGCTGCTCAGTCTACCTGATCCCTGACTACGGCTCCGCCGATAATGTTTATCTACCCTTCTCCTACAAGGCCCTTCGTCTTTATCGCGCCTTGCCGGCCCACTTTTTCAGTCACATCGTTTCTTCGGGCGATAACAGTTTAAATGCCGCGTTCGCACGCTTTGATATTTCCCTTTTCGACGATCAGAACGAGGTCATCGCCGAAATCGAAGGCTTCGCCATGCGCAGAGGCGAGGACGCAGCAGTGGTGAGAGACGCCAACACTCGGTTGGACACCTCGACCTCATTCACGCGCCTCGGCGAAACGAATGCGCTGGCAGGCATCGATCCTCGCGATGGAGTGAACGTTCTTATCCAGATCCTCCACTCCTCAACCCCGGCCCAAGTTATCGTCTCCTCGCGCGTCCTCACTTCTGAGACGGTCTCGGCCGTTGCTCCGCCTGCGTCGCCGCTTGCGCAGGATAGGGACACCAGCGACGTGGAAGACACGCTCGCACACTGGTTCCAGGAACTGCTCGGCGTATCGGAGGTCAAACCTGAAGATGACTTCTTCGCGCTCGGCGGACATTCGCTCGTTGGCATCCGCCTGCTTGCCAAAGTGCGCAATGCCTACGCGGTCGATTTCGAACTGGCCCGTCTATTTCAGGCGCGCACCGTTCGACAGCTTGCAGAGGCCATTCGCAGCGCTCGGCAGCCGGTGGCAAAGGACATACAGCACTTTCCCTGTATCGTTTCCATTCGGTCTGAAGGCACTCACACACCCCTCTACTTTGTGCACGCAGTGGGCGGAGAAGTTCTCTTTTACGAACCCCTTGCGAAGGCTCTTGGACCGGACTATCCCTTATTCTCCTTCCAATCGCACCTCATATCTCACGAGGATCTCCACGACATCACTATCGAAGAGCAGGCCGCCATCTACGTTGGGCAGTTGAAAGCTTTCCAGACGAAAGGCCCCTTCGTGCTCGGTGGGCACTCCTACGGCGGTATGGTCGCTTTTGAGATGGCCAGGCAACTGCGAGCCCTCGGTGCCGCACCCGCACAACTCATCATCCTAGACACGATCGTGCCCGGTAGCCTTCAGCACGTTGAGATCTCCAGGCAGTTGTCAAGCCTTGCTTACAACTTCCGCAAGCAGGGACTTAGCTATTTCTGGAAGAAAGCCGCTTTGAAACGAGAATATCTCTGGCAAAGGTTCGTCCGGCGGACTGACCTCATCGCTGCGTCCACCTACCGGCGCGTCGGCCGTAAGCTGCCCTCACGCTTTCACTACGCTCTCATGGAAGATATCCATAACCGTGCCCTCGCAGACTATCAAGTTCGGCCCTATGCTGGCACCGTCGCGCTCATCCGTGCACAAGGTCGTTACAAGGACATTGATAGTATTAGCGAAAGAAACGATCCCTCTCTCGGATGGTCCAGCCTCGTGGAAGGCGACCTATCAATCCACGACGTCCCGGCCCATCACATGAATCTGCTTCTTGAGCCTCAAGTACGCGATGTCGCCGCGATAATCAAACTCATCCTCGAGCAGATTGAAACCAGCGCTTCTTACCATCGGACAGCATCGCTGGAACCTCTCGAGGGGACCACATCCGCACTCGCTTGAGTTCTAGTCCGGGAGTTCGCTCCATCACCACCGCAATGCGGTGCGCGGCATAGCCAAGGTGGCAGAATTGCCACCGAACACCGAGGCCGTAAAATGGAACGCTCCAGCCTGTGCCTACTCATCAGGACAAAGCGGTGCACATTGGCTCACCCACTGAGCACACTTCCGCCGGATCGGCCAACCATGACCTAGAATCGCCCTATTCGGTTTCTACGAGCGGAAAGGTGTTCCCCATCTCACATCGCAACCATGAGCTTTCCGGCCACCCACCAAAATGATAAGCACTTGCGATGTCTTTAAGAGATCTGTTAATCGTCACGGGTACTATATTCGATTCAATCCAATGAAGATTTGGACATATGCTCTCAGGCCTTTACCGATGTTCCGAGTCGGAGAGTCTTGATTTAGCGCGCCCGATTCGTAATGCGTTTAAACGCCAACCCAACGAGTTTGAGGTACGTGTTTGGGTGGAGGAGATCCGTGGAGCTAGGGTCGTGTTCGTCCCATTGGAAATGCATTTCCCGAAAAAGCCAATCGCTTCCATTGCGCGTTAGTATCGCTGAAAAGCGCAGAGGTCGGTCCGACCCCTTGAAATGCACCATCCCGATGCTGTCAACCCAAGCGACATCTCCAGATGAGCAGATGAAGGAATCGTCTACTTCGAGCCGCAAATCGCCCCAACCCTGCCAGTCTGCCCTGATAAACGCAGCCGTCGCAGAATAACCGTGCACCCACTCGCCAGCGTCAGTCCCCACAATGAGGACATCGTCGCTCTTTGCAATGAGGCGACTCGCGAAGGAATCCAGATTGTTTGGGTCGCGCTTGGCATATCCATCTTGGAAGGCCCTCAATGCAGTCAGTACCCCCAAACGCACTGAGGGTGATGCATCTCCCGCATGCTGCAAATACGCATTGCGGACTTCGCTGGATGGAGCGCTCCTCATGTGAAGGCACGAGATAAAGCCGGACGCAAAGCCGCCGAACACGAGTAAAGCAACCGCCAAAGCAGCAACAATCCTTTTGGCAATCAAGCTTAGTCTCACCTTTCTCCCTCTCAATAAGCCGGCTCCGGCGAGTTCCTGCAAAACGATCGTATGATGTCGACTCTTCTGTTGATTCACCGATGTCTCCGACGTTGCTATCAAATTCTGGTCCATATTGCGCCTTCAAGAGCGGCACCGCGGTGCGCTAGTGCACATTAAAATGTGTCACATTTGGTGACCTATCCGACTGCGGCATCTTTTTCCACGCTTGAATTCTCGCCGAGTACATTGGCCTTGGTGAATTTGGCAGTATTGTCTTGAGTCATAGGAAGTGCCACGGCGACGATGACAACACTGGTCTGTCCGATCATTTGTACCAGCGAGATTGTTAGTGTAACGCGGAAAGTGAGCTAGAAAACTCACCGCCGCAGTCGGGGGTGTGGGAAAGTGGGAAGCGTCTTTTACTTTCCACTTTTCCATACCCCGTTTCTATTTCGCTCAGGCATGTTGCATGACGCCGGCGGCGAAATTGTTGCCCGGATTGCGGCGGCTCGCTCAGGAGAAGCCCGTAGTGCGCCATAGACGGATGACTCCAGCAGCGAGCAATGCCAGCGATGCGATTCCCAGGACTCCGATCCAAAGCAAATTCAGGTTGATTGGCGGCACGGTAGCACTGGTTGCAAACCAGATAAAAAAAATAAATGCAGTGATCATGATGAGATAGTCCCACCAGCGATGCTCGGCTGCCCGATTATTTTCTTCTTCCCCGGCCAGAGAGCGAAGCGTCTCTCGATAATCCAGTTCATATCGATTGCATTCGCGCAGAATAGCTTCCTCCTGCGACGTTTTTTCCTTACCCGAGGCCGCGCCGGAACCAATCAATGCGACGCCGGCGATCATTCCAAGCGATCCTGCGATGACCATTGTGTATTGCGACCAACCAGCACCATGCAGTTCGCCGAAGACAAGCGCAGCCCATGCAAGACCCCACAACTGGTTCGTATTTGCGAGTGAGATTCCGCGGCCTATCCCTAGATATTTGGCGGTGAATTGCTGAAATAGGTCACCGACAACCCAGATAAATCCACCCAGGAACAGCCAGAAGAGCAAGCCTCGAATCCGTTGGAGTTCGTGCATAATGCTCAAATATCCGCCGCCAAGCACGATTGCTGCTGCTGCAACTGTTACCAGTTCTCCAACCGTAAAGACCGTGACAAAAGAAAGTGGATTCATGCCGCTCAGATAGGCCTTGCGATACGGTACATACATCGTTCCCCAAAGCAGACACGCGCCAAATGCGGCAATCACTCCACGAAAAGCGTGGTCTCCACCAATGCCGTTTGTGTGCATGGCGCTGAAACCGAGCATCGTTGCTGCCAGAGTGATCATGATCGCACCGGCCACGACACGCCAGATGATTGAACGGCCCGCGCCCTTCAACTCGCCAAACAGAACTCTGCCCCATATCAAACCCACGAGACCATTTGCATTCCAAAGCGGAAAGGCCACTGTTAGCCCGACATCGCGAATAGCGAAAACGGTAAGTGTATTGGCGATGGCCCAGAGCGCTCCTGCAAGTATTGCCCAGATCATAAGGTGCCGTTTGCGGTTGAGGTCCTGAAACACGTACTCGGTACCTTTGAGCAACGTAGGGAAGGTCCAGCGAGCGACAAAGACACCCGCCACCATGCAGAGTGAAATCGCATAAGGTGAAAGTCCGACGGTGACGAGTTTGACCGGCGCCTCGGCTGCCCCCAGCCACGCACCTGCTGCCAAGCCGCATAGAACACCGAGCCAATGAAGCGAGCCTGGTTTGGCTCCGCGCAATTCTCGCGCCAAGCATGACCTCCGTCCCATTGGGCTGCATTGTAGAAATGCAAACCAGGCCCTGACCGCGCCTCAGCGCAGGGCCACAAGAAGTGCGATCCCGAAGATCAGCGCTGCAATGGGTACCCATAGATGCACGTCTGTGAGAACCGCCTTTGAGCGTGATTGATTCAACCTGCACCTCTTCAGTTTTTTCCCAGTTGTCGTACATCCTACGATATGAAGGTCGCTCGCGCCAGTCGCTAATTGCCGGCATTTTGACTTGCTTGCCGAATGGAACTCTTCTAGCCGATCCTCTTTTTGGTGGCGCCTCCGTGGCTGTTTAGAGGGTGGGGCGCAGTCGAATACGGTAATCCTGATAATCGATCTTTACAATTGTTTTGCCGAACATAGAACTGTAGGTTTCTGCTCTGGCGTGGGTGGCTTCTGAAAAACCTCCGATGTTTTCATACTGGCGAATCAACTGAGTTGGCCCAGTCAACATCGAAGGGCTCTTTGAAGCAGTCCCTTGGAGCTGTACGATCGAGCCATCCTCCGAGTCGACCCACAGAGTTCCCTCAAAAAGATAAGGTGCCTGCCGCTTTGGGATCAAAGCGAGCGTCACGCAGTTTCGTCCACCGAACATCTGCGCTCCACCAGGTTTCAATTTCAACTCATAGTTTGCGGACGTGATCCAGACGCCTTCGCGAATGCCCGGTTGGTTGAGGTGTTTCTCGTTATCGAGAATCGCCTTCAACACAAGTTCTCGCATGACAGCTGAGCCGGACTGCGAGACGATCACGTAGCTCTTTCCGGAATCGTGCTCGTAGGTGGTATTTACAGTCATTTCAGCCACAGCGTGAATCTCGTCGTCGCTTCTGAACACAGCGTAGTGCTCAGTCACGGTATATCCCGCAAGGCTATCGATTCTGGACCTGACCGCAGCGTCAACTTTACGGGCTACCGATTCAGCATCCGGCTGTTGGGCGGGAATTATCGATGCGTGAAGCGCAAGGATAAAGGAGATAGCGATTCCGAAGAGCTTCTGATTCGTTGAAACTTTGATCATGATGATTCTGAACTCATATCCAAGCCCTGAGGGATAAGTGCCGTGATCGCCGCCGATACCGCACCATCAAGACCGATTAAGGCGCCGTCTGCACTGCGACCGGAGTAGGTACCATGGCCTTCAGTTCAAGCAAATTGGCCGCGAGGTTCTTTGAATCGGTTGAGGCATTCGCGTTTTGAATCGGCATCGAATTGCCAGAATAGAACTCAAGAATGTTCTTGCGCAGTTGAGGCGAAGTACCATCAAATTTGCGTGCGGTCAGTTTTGCCAGCAGGCCAGCGTAGGTGTCATCTGCCAACGAGTATTCGGCAACTTCAGTTCCTTTGCCGTCATCGAGATCGCAATTAGGCAGAACCAGCGTGCGCGTCCGCACCTCCACTAAATAGACGCGGTACTGATCGACCGTGGCATTGATGCTCTTGATGTACAGATCCTCGGTTTTTGGTGTCGGGCTATCGAAGCCCATACCTTTGAAGGGGCCGACTTTGGGAAAGTACTTCAAAATCGCGGAAAGTAGCCGCGTTCCGAAGCTCGGCTTCGAATAAGTTTTCCCCCACTCCCGCTCGTAATCAGACCGCGATAGGCGATACAGGAACTTTGACTTGGCAAAGTTCGGCGTTTCGCGCATCAAATCTTTTTTGTGAGTTTGCAGCGCAACCTTTGTCATTTGCGGAATCAGCCGACTGACAGAATAGCGATACGAGCCAATCGCCAGATCTTCGTGTGCGAGTACGTCTTTCAATGGCAGCCCGTAAACGATTTGAAAGGTGCGCTCCAATAATGGCTGCGCCACTTTGAAGCCAATGAAATTGTGATATTGGTCCGACGCATAACGATTCTTTGCCACCTGCAACGTGTCGAATCCAAACTCAGTCTTCAAATGCGCCGTCGTGCCTTGTGCATAGCGAACGGAGTTTCCGTACTTGGCTCGTAGCTTTGGATAACGCAGGGCGACAGCCTGATTGACCGCCGGGTGACCCATAATGTCTGACGTATAGTGTGACAACGCGCCCAATGCAAAGGCGTACTCATTCTCATCGGCGCTTTGATGCAGCAACTCCGCAACAAAATCTCCGCTGCGAACATAGTGAACCAGATCGCTGAAATCCTTGCTGCCAAAGGGATAGTAACCAAGATCTTGAATGACCGAGCCGCCGTATGCGTACGCATGGGCCTCGGTGATCTGGTCTTCAGTGAGATTGGGAAAGCGCTGCAACAAGAGCGGACGTATCTCGGATGTCCAAACCAAGTCCACCACTTCCTCGTGGGTCAGAACGGAGTAAGCAAACAGGGCTCGGCATGAAATCAGCACAACAAAGATGAGCATTGCAGCGCCAAAGAGGAGCGACTCCCATTTAAGGCTCCGTTTAAGACTGATCATATTATTCACTTTCCAGGAATGTGGCTTTAAGTCTCACAAACCTTTGGTGCTGGGACCCTTAATGCCCATTGGAAGATGAACAACATCACGGCCATTTGCAGGATCGTCATAATGCCTTCGCCTCTGGCAGACAGCTTGTAGAGAAACAGAATTTGCAACGCATCTGGATACCTTCAGCGTTTCAAAGTCTCGAAACTCTCCTCTGCGGATATTTCGCTGATCCGCAGAGGAGTGACGATTTATTGGCGGAGACTACCTGTGGTCGGATTGACCGGGCTTCCAATAGCTTCGCCTGAAACCACTAGTTCCACTCTGCGATTGGACTGTCTTCCAGCGGAATTATCGTTCGATGCCACCGGCAGAGTGTTGCCAAATCCTTTTGAAGTCACAGTGTTGTTCGCCACGCCTTCTGTCACAAGGTAATCGCGAACTGCTTCGGCACGGTTCTCTGAAAGCTTCTGATTCATCTCGTCGCCACCTACGTTGTCCGTGTAGCCGCCGACTTCAATGTTCAGTCCGGGGTATGCCATCAGAATTCCCGCAACCTTTGCCAATTTTTCCCGTGCGCCTGGCATCAATGAATATTTCCCCGTGCTAAACAGGACATCGGACATGCTAACGATCAGACCACGTGCGCTGTCCCGCGTTTCGAGAATCTTGTTCAATTGAACTGACAGTTGAGCACGCATTGCCGCTTTTTCACTATCGGCCTTGTGTTCATTGTCTTGCGCTTGCTGAGCAATCAGGCGCGATTGATCCGCATCGGCATTGGCCGCGGTAATTGCCGCCGTTGAAGCATTCTGGTTTGCGACCATCGCGGCTTGAGAATTTGCTGCGTCGGCATTGGCTGCGGTAATTGCTGCTGCCGAAGCATTCTGGTTTGCAACCATTGCGGCCTGAGAGTCTGCTGCATTCGCATGTGCCGTTGCTTCATTCGCTCGCGCCGTTGCCTCATTGGCTTGTGCCGTTACTGCGCTGGCTTGCGCCATCGCTGCTTCTGACTGAGCCTGTTCCTTCATTCGTGTGGCATGGTCTGCCTGCGCCTGCGATTTTGCCTGGGCATCGCTCGATGCCTGGAGTTCTGCCGCGCGGCTATCTGATTCGATCCTTTTGACAGCGATTTCTCGGGCATCTTCTGCAGTCTGTACAGCCTGTCGAGCAGCGGCAATCAGCGGCTTGCTCTCAATATGCTTGCTCACCGCATAATCGTCGGCGGTCTTCATTGATTCGACCGCGTGACGATAGCTTTCAGAAGCATACTGCTCTGCGCCTTCAGATTCAGAAATGCGCATGGCATTTCGGGCTTCGTAAAACTCCAATGGCAAGTTGGCATTCAAAACTACTGGATCGAACTTGTAGCCAGTGGGAATGTATCCTCCGCGCTCCATCAGTTCATACTTGGCGCTGACCCGCTCGCTCGATCCTTTAGTATCGAATTTCACTACGTTCTCTAACACCACAACATTGCTTGGCTGCCGCACCGCAAAATAAGGTTCCGCGGTCACGATCAATGCGAATGCCTGCAGGTCTGTTGTCGCCGTCAGTTTGCTTCGATCGTTGTTACCGACCAGCACTTCTCCAAGATTGACAGGCCGTCCCTCGGGCGAAATCGCCCACATGACATAGGTAAGATATTCGCCGCCGAACATGGTTGGGGTGCGCAGGTTTCTGAATTCCACTTCAACTTCCAGAGTGCCCCTCTTGCTCCGAACTTTAGCGTCGCCGCTGGAGGAGGGTAGTAACGCCGTGCCGGCAAGGTCAACCTGCGTGGCGCCGCTGCGGTGGCGATAATTGACAGCCTGGACGGTGCGACTGGTTACCGTCATATGGAATGTTGATACAGGCACGGTCGATTCAACGGCAACCGTGTTCTGCGAGTTAGCCGGCGCAATCACGCCCAGAGTGAGAGCACTTCCTACTACTAACAACAAAGAGTTTTTCAAGATGCCTCCTGGAGGCAGGGAACTGTTATGTTGCGTTGTCGTCCCGACTTCGTGGGACGAACATTTCGGTCTGATCGGAAATCGGTATCTCAACGGCCGACGCGGAAATTCTGAAGATGCCCAAATATCCCATAGAGATTTGCAATCCATAAGACCAGCACAATCACTACAACCCCATTCAGGATGGATTTGATTTGTCCCTGCATCGGGATAAATCTATTGACAATCCACAGCAGGAGCCCTGCTGCAACAAGTGTGATCAATACAGTGGTAAGTGGCATATTGCTTTCTCCTGTCGCCTTTCTGGCTCTGGCCCAAATCCGATCAAGGGTCTACGAACCGAAAGTGCTTGTTGAGGTGCATTCCCTCGAATATGTTTCCGGTGGTAGTGGGATACGCATCTAGAGCATCTGCGCACAGCGGGGAGACTAAAGCTAATGCGTCGCATCCACTGGTTGAGAGGACTAAGCGGCCCGAGTACTCAATCGCCTCGTGCATTGCGGGAGCCCCCAGAAAGGAGAGACGTACTCTTCCTCACTCAGATTCTTGCAAGATGAGAGGTTGATTTCTGAGCTAGAATGCTCACTTTGAGGCAAAACAGCTGATCGAAACTTGGCGACGGGAATACAATGAGAGTCGTCCTCACAGGGCTCTCGGTGAAAGAACGCCGAGCGAATTCGCCAGTCAATTCGCGGCTAGCCTCGAATTGACTGCAACCTAAACCAGTCGAAGACTAACTTTCAGGTTGGTTCAAAAAGACTGGGCCCATCATCTCCGCGTTACACTAACAATCTCGCTGGTACAAATGATCGGGTAGGCCAATATTGAACTAAAATTTGTTGCTTTTACAGGCCAAGTGGTGTAATGATCGCTAAGTTCTCGCTAATCAACATTCCCCATTCCTCAGGAGTGTTTGAGTGCATGAGTCTTGGCGCAATGTGTGTTTTGCACTGACTTGCCTTGTATTTGTTTGCCTTGTTTTCATCCCGAATTTCGCGAGGGCGGCCACGCTGACCTCGATCCAAGTTGCTCCTTCATCGACCGCTATAGCGGCGGGAACGACTCGGCAACTCACAGCCACAGGAACTTACAGCGACGGCAGCAAGAAGACCATCACAGACTCGGTCATTTGGTCATCGACGAATACGGCTGTTGCAACAATCAGTGGTTTCGGGCTTGCCACTGGGAAGGCTGTTGGTTCCGTCACGATCAAAGCTGCGTCTGGTTCCATTTCTGGAACCGCAATACTTCAAGTCACAGCGCCAATCCTCAGATCAATCACGGTAACTCCGGGGAGTGCTTCTCTCTTTACTGGTCAGACCCGGCAGTTTGTCGCGACTGGAACGTATTCAGATGGCAGCACCGCCGTCATTACTAACTCGGTTTCGTGGACCTCATCGAAACAATCTGTTGCAACGATCAGCGGCACGGGGCTTGCAAATGCGATTGCCAACGGTAGGACGACCATAAAAGCTACTTCTGGAGCAGTGGCCGGTAATGCGACTCTATCCGTGAACACGCCGCAGCTTGACAGCGTTGCGCTCTCACCAATCAATCCCTCAGCACCACAAGGTGCGACTATTCAGTTCACAGCCACGGGACGCTACTCCGATGGAAGTACTAGAGACCTGACAAATAGTCTGACCTGGACCTCTTCTAATACAGCCGTTGCAACCATCAATTCTTCGGGGTTAGCAGCCACGGTTACAGTTGGAACAACAGATATCACCGCGAATGCCAATGGGGTAAATGCACAAACGTCTCTGACCGTCACGGCACAAGTTCTTGCGTCCATTGCGGTCACTCCTGCCAATAGTTCAATCCCATTGGGGACCACGGAGCAGTTGACTGCGACCGGAAAATATTCTGATGGCAGTACAAGGGACCTTACGTCCGCGGTTACTTGGTCTTCCACGAGCACAAGCACAGCCACGATTGGCAGTTCGGGTCTGGCGACCTCGCACGCAGTTGGTATGACGACCGTCGCGGCGACATTGGGAACAGTGTCAGACCAAACCAATTTGACGGTTTCTGCAGCAGCTTTGGTTTCAATTGCAGTTACGCCGACGAGTCCGTCCCTGCCGGTTGGGGACACGCAGCAGTTCACCGCTATGGGCACCTACACAGATGGCACTACTCAGAACATTTCGACCGTGGTGACGTGGGCGTCTTCTGCTCCATCCGTAGCGACAATTGGATCAACGGGTTTGGCCGCCACAGAGGGAGATGGTTCTACAATCATCTCGGCTTCGTCCGGTCCAATCACTTCAAACTCTGCATCTCTAACCGTTCTTCCAGCAGTCCTGCAATCAATTGCCGTCGCCCCGGCAAGCTCCTCCATGGCGAAAGGAACGACACAACAGTTCACCGCGACCGGAACCTATTCTGATGGCAGTACACAAAACCTTGCGGCCACCGTGACCTGGAGTTCCGATGCGACCGCCGTTGCAGGGATTTCTGCATCTGGGCTCGCAACGGCTGTTGCGGTAGGCAGTGCGAACATCACTGCCAAATCCGGCGCGATTACTGGTTCTACACTCGTCACTGTAACGCCGGCACAGCTTATCTCAATAGCTGTAACACCCGCTATTCCAACCATTGCCCTCGGAACAACCGATCAGCTCACCGCAACCGGAACATACACCGATAACACCACTCAGGACCTGACGGCCACAGTTCGCTGGACCTCTTCAAACGGCGACATTGCCACAATCAGTAATAGCGCCGGCAGCTACGGCTTGGCTTCGGGTGTCGCCACTGGCCAAACGATAATAACGGCGACATCTGACGCGATCACTGGGCACACTACCCTGACCGTTTCTGCGGCGGAACTCTTGCTCATCGCCGTCACACCGGCAAATCCGTCAATAGTTCTTGGTACCACAGAGCAGTTCACGGCGACAGGTACTTACACGGATTCCAGCACCAAGGACTTAACGAGCACTGCCGTGTGGTCGTCCGACACTACAACGACAGCCACAATCGATTCAACTGGACTCGCACACAGCATTGGCTCCGGAACCGCGAGAATTACTGCCGCTGTCGGGGCGGTGAGCGAAATGACGACCATCACCGTCACTCCGGCCGCGCTAATGTCCATTGCGGTCACACCCTCTTCGCCATCGATACCACTCGGGACCACACAGGCCTTTACTGCGACTGGCAATTACGCGGACGGCAGCACGCAGGACCTTACTTCATCTGTGCATTGGAGCACTTCCGATGGCACGGTAGCGACAATTAGCAATGCCAGTGGAACCTATGGCGTGGCATCCAGCGTTGCTGTCGGCTCAGTCACCATTACGGCCGCGTCAGGAGGCATATCTGGGACGGCCCAGCTGTCCATAACCCCAGCTGCCCTGGTCAGCATTAGCGTTACACCTGCAAATCCAACCATTGCTTTGGGACAGTCACAGCAATTCACAGCTACCGGCACATACACAGACAAGAGCACCAAGGACATAACGACAAACGTCACGTGGAGCAGTTCTTCCGCAATGGTTGCGGTGATCAGCAACAACACTGGCTCGATGGGCCTGGCAACCAGCTCCGGAACGGGCTCGGTCACAATCACTGCAACCCTGGGAGCTGTGTTTGGAACTACCGGAATGACCGTCAGGTTGAGTCAACTTGTCTCGATCGCTGTTACGCCGACTAATTCTTCGATTGCTGCCGGTAAGACGCAGCAGTTCACGGCCACCGGGACCTACACCGACAACAGCACCGCAGACTTGACGAGTGCGGTCGTGTGGGCGTCCACGAATACGACCGTGGCGACCATCAGTTCGGGCGGGAACGTTACTGGCATCAGCCAGGGGGGAACGACCATCACAGCAACTTCCGGCTCAGTGGTTGGAAACACTTCGCTGACAGTGTCCGCGCCAGTTCTGACTGGCGTAACCGTCACCCCTGCCAATCCTTCCGTTTCCTTGGGGTTAACGGCGCAATTCACCGCCATTGCGGTCTACAGCGACACGAGTACTCAGAACGTCACAAACTCAGCAAACTGGACATCGTCGAACAACTCCGTTTCGACCGTGAGCATTACCGGGCTTGCCAGCACGCTGGCGCAGGGTGCGACAATAATCGGCGCCAGTTTCGGCGGTCAATCCGGATCGACAACATTAACCGTCGGCCCGCCCGCGCTGGTTTCGATCGCTGTGACGCCAAATCCAGCAACTGTTTCCGCTGGATCTTCCGTGCAGTTCACAGCCATGGGAACTTACACCAACCAGAGCGCAGCAAACATAAGCAGTCTTGCCACCTGGACGTCGACCAACACTTCAGTTTCAACAGTCAATGGGACAGGCCTTGCTCAAAGCGCGAACGCCGGCACCGCAACCATCACAGCCACATTGGGTGCCGTGCAAGGGACGGCGAGTCTGACGGTAACGAGCGCAGCCCCTCCGGCGGTCGCTTACATCGGCGTCCACGGTACTTGTGCGGCTAAGAACAACTTGGGCTGCACAATAAGTGGATTAAATATGTCCACTGCGAACTTTATCGTGATGAGCATTTCCGACTACGGCGAATCTGGTACAGGTGGAACCCCGTCTGATTCGCAGAATAACCTTTGGTACGGCCCTTATCTGGAGTGTTCATCCGCAGGTCCGTGCACGGTCAATACCAAGATTTATTTCTGCGTTAACTGCTCTGTCTCGTCGTCTCAGACTTTCACATGGACCTCTTCCGGCGATTACCCTTCTCTCACGGTTGAGGGCTTCAGTGGGATGCCGCCGTATTCGCCCTTTTCGCAGTGGGTAAAGGCCACCAACATAGGATCGTCATTGAGCACTGGTTCCTTGACGCCGAATACCAATGGCCAATTGTGCATTACGACTCTCGCACAGGGCACCAACGGCGGCACTCCGGCGGTTAGTCCACTGAATCCCTTTTACCTTACGGACGTGCAGGCCAACGTTTCCAATCTTGTCGGCTACGGCATGGCTTATGAGATTCAGACAACGGCGGCGGCACTGTCTGCGACTTGGAGCGGATTTGGCAGCGGTCCTACATCGGCGTTGCTCGCCTGCTTCTTACCTAAGCTTGGACAGCCCGTTTATGACTGGTATCAGGACAACGAGAACTCCACGGATGGAACCGCAATTACCGCAACGATTGTCCAGAATGGGCGTCATGTTGCCGACCCGAATATGGCCAGCAGCGGGATCGTTATAGGGAGTGGAGGAACCGCGAAGATCTCCACCATCTGCCAGCACCCCGAGACGACGAGCAAGAACGTGGGAGGCACTGGCTATAACAGCAGTTCCGGTACGAGGGGTCTGCTCCTACAAACAACCTCCGGGACCACCGCGGCTGGATGGAATTACGGCATCCCTACGGCAAACGGAACCGTACTCTCGGGTGGTAATTCCATGGAGGAGAGCTATTGGGAGTGGCCGGGACTCAGTTCGACGGACACCACCGGTTATTACTCAATGGGCAGCCCGTCCAACCCTGGCGGGGACTTCATGGGCAACATGCACCACGCCGGAAAGCACTATATTGAAGCGGGGGCCAATCCCAATGGGAAAGCCGATTCCTGCACAGGGATCTGTGATGCCAATGGCTTCTACACACTTGTACGGGACACCTCGACCACCAGCAACACGATCGGGACCGGCTCGAACCTGACCTTCACGACTTCAGCTTCAGATGGATGGGCCGCGGGCACGTCGCTGATTATCACCAACAGCCTTGCGACGATGGCTAACGCTGTATCAGGCACAGTCGTCTCCGACACAGGCACCACGCTGGTCTTTCACCCGACCATTGCGGTGGGCAGCGGAACCTACTCAAGCTGGACGATCATCCCCTGGAACTACGTGAAGATGCAGTATAACGGCTATAAAGTGCTCGGTACGGGCACGTCGAGCTGCACAGTAGCCACCGGCTCCTGCACGATCACGACAGCCAGCGCGCTCGGCCTTAGCGCCGGGACAGTGGTGAGTTACTTCAACACGACCACTAAGGGCGTCTCTGGCACAGTAACCTCGGACAGTGGGACCACCTTGGTGATGAACATCGTTAATATCTACGGAAGTGGGTCGCTAACTTCAGGCAATATTTCAACTTCGGCACATGAGTTAATCATTGAAGACTCACTTGGCAATTTACTGAGTACGCAGTACAAGATTGCAAATCCTGCACAACCCGGCGCCCCTAATCAGTTCGGTTCTGGATTTGGCGGGGATGGAGGAGTTGCCGGATCAAGTTTCTGCCACGATGGTGAAACGGTACATTGGATTGGGGCTTCAGAGTTCAGTTCACTAGTGCCATGAAGGTGCGTTGCTGGCAGTTCGGTACGACGGCGGCGGCTGCGGACAATGAACGAGAAGCGGTGGATTTTGGAACAGTATTGCGCCGTCGATTCCAACGCCACTTCATCAACACCGCGTTCCGGCAGCAAACAAATTCCAGATGAATGCATTCACCGTGATGGTAGTGAAGGAATGCAAGCCTGTTTGAAACGCGTAGCGACACGAGAGAAGACAGCGATGTCCCAAGAGCCTTAGCTCGGCCCTTTTCATTTAGCTAGACAATTTTGGGTTAGCTAGGCAATCTTGGCGACTATGGCGACTTGAGCGAGTAAGTAAGTGGTTTATTTTGTGTAGGTTATTGATTATAAAGATAGTTGGCGGAGAGGGAGGGATTCGAACCCCCGATACCCTTACGAGTATGCCTGATTTCGAGTCAGGTGCATTCAACCGGGCTCTGCCACCTCTCCGCTTTGTTTACAACAACTTACGCGCCTGCACAAAACTGCTTTTACTGCCGGTGTCAGTAGTCAGTTCCACCCTCGTCCAGAGACGCGTCTACCGAATAAAAGGCATCCACAACACTGTTGGCGAGGATGTTGAGTAACAGGCCTAAGATGAGCATATCGCATTGTCATCTGCACCGTCGAATGGCTGGTGTAGGTTACGGCCGCAGGCTCTGATCTTGACCAGATAATGGCCCACGACCGCCGAGGCCGCTTCGATATCGGCCTGGACTGGGTCTCTGGTTTTGTCACCTAAAGCGCGGCAACTGAACCATCTTCGTGCCAAACGAATTCCATAGGTATGGTGCCGCCAAATGGATATTTCCCCAAAGCCGCTTCGCTGAGTTCAAAACCGAGTCCTGGTTTTGTGGGTAGCGGCACACGGCCGTCTACCATGCGCATGGCGGGGAATCCAAACCACTCTGCCCAGATCTTCTCTTTCTCTCCTACATCGACAAAGCTGCAGATCTCCTGAACCAGAAAATTCGGCATCGCGGAGTCGACGTGCAAAGTGGAGAGGCCTCCGATGGGTCCTTCGCATGCGTGTGGCGCCATTGAGATGTTGGAGTAGTTCGCCATTGCTGCGACTTTCCAAAGCGCGGAGATACCGCCGACATGATTGATGTCGGTTTGCAGAATGTCAACAGCTCCCATTTCAATAAGCCTGCGACACCCGTAGGCGGCGACGAGGCGCTCACCCGTGGCGATCGGCGTTGTAGAGTGCCGGGCGATGCGCGCCATTGCCTCCGGGTTTTCGGGTGGACAAGGCTCCTCAACAAAAAGCAAATGGAGCGGCTCCACCTCCTTGATCATGATGGATGCGACAGCCGGGCTCATCTTGGCATGGAAATCCACGGCGATGTCGATCGAATCACCCAATCCTTCGCGCACGCGCTGCATTGACTTCACCGCGCGATCGATCTTGGCGTTGGTTTCAATCCATTCGTAATCGTGATCGGGAAGCCCAATTTTGAGGCAAGAGACTCCTTCCCTGAGAGCGCTCTCCCGTAAATGAGCCAGATCTTCCGCGGTACGGATTCTTTCTACGTGGTAGTAGCCGCGAATGCCGCGCTGGTCGTATGGGCCGCCCAGAAGCTGGTAGACGGGCACGCCGAGGGCTTTGCCTCGGATATCCCATAGCGCCTGATCGATCCCTGACATCGCAGATCCAATCAGCGGTCCCGCACGGTAGAACGTGTGTACATACATCGACTGCCACAAGTGCTCGACCTGCATTGGGTCATTTCCGACGAGAAAATCGCGGAAATCCTGAACGCAGGCCATGGTCGATGCAGCCTTGCCTTCGAGCGTAGCCTCGCCCCAACCCTCAAGCCCCGGTTGATTTGTCTCAATCTTGACGAAGACATAGGGGCGGTCCGATCGAGGGGTCAACGAAACACCGAAAACCTTGACGTTAGTGATCTTGATTCCGGAACTGAAATCACGGAACGCATCGCTGGCGCGTTTTTGAGTGGGGTCATACGCGTACGATCCGTCCCTCGCATTCGCCTGCGCTAGAAATGGGTCGCATCCGCACGAATCAACCAAATCCGGGGTGCGCGAACCGGCAAATAGTTGAGAGGCAGGTGCTGCGGCCGCCGTCATTGCTGCTGCGCCAAGAAACTTTCGACGATTCATGCGATCGGATTCCCTTCGAATGCTCTTTCGTCCACGTCAATGCCCAGGCCCGGACCCTTTGGCAGTTCGAAGAATCCGTCGCGCGGTAGCTGCGCACCCGGGACGCCGGATGACTGCGCGATAAAGAAGTTCGGCATGCTTGCGGCCGCGTGGAGCACGGCGGCATCGGCAATTCTACCGCCGCTATGCCACGGCGCGATGTCGACGTAATAAGTTTCTGCCATCGCGGAGAGACGGCGAACGCCCGTAATTCCGTGAACCAGAATGTCTGGTCGAAGCAGGTCAATCAGGCCTTCGCGAAGCAAATCCTGAAAGGTTCCTGGATTAACGATGGTGCGCCCAAATGCCAGGGGAACCGCAGTTTCATCGGCGATTTTGTGAATGGTCTGGAGGTTTGTAACTGTGCATGGTTCGTCGAACCAAAGAGGTCGCATGCTCTCAACATCCGCCGCAAGGCTCGAGGCATCGCCCGGAGTGAGCGCTGCGTTGATTTCATAGGCGAAGTCGGCGTTGGGAGCGGCAGTGCGCATGGCCTTGAGACGCGCCGAACCAAGATGCGCGAAGTCGCTGCCTTGATTGCGCGCCGTGGGTGCGAGAATGGGAATCAGGAATGCTCGGAATCCCGCAGCCAGCTGCTTTTGGAGATCGCTCAGCAGATCTTCGTCGGACACACCATTGAGCCGAGCGATGGCGCGCGCCTTGTTGCGCGTTGGACCGCCAAGCACGCGGTAAATCGGTGCTTTTGTAGCTTTGCCGACGATGTCGAGCAAAGCGATGTTCAGACCACCACGCACCGCAGTCGGTACCAATCCATCCAGCGCCTGGTAGGAAGTGGCGGCCCGGCCCTTTACAGCTTGATTGGTCGCCTTAAGTTCGGCCGGAGAAAGCGAATTGCATTCTCCGTATCCGATCAGGCCAGATTGAGTTCTGACCCGAAGAATGACATAGGAAATTGACGAGCCCGCAGTACCCATTTGAAATGCATGCACTTCAGAAATCGGATGCGGGCTCGTTGCAACCGTCTCCACAGTGGAGACCGATTGAGCAATAAGCAGCCTGAGTTTATTTCGTGCCAACACGCTGGCCATGAATGATCCATCATCAATCCTGGTTAATTATTTCGAGATACAGCTTCAATTAGAACGTCAACCTGAGTGTGCCTTGCAGTTGACGCGCCGTGTTTGAAGTAGAGGTGATCGAACCTACGCCGCCAACCGCGATCGTTGCCGCGGGAATCTGGAACTGCGCATGGTTTAACATGTTAAACGCCTCTACCCGAAAGAGAAGATCTGTGCCTTCCTTGATCGGAAACTTCTTCTCTGCCGAGGCATCCAGATTTACCTCATCCGGGCCACGAAGTATATTTCGCTTTGAATTTCCCCAGTTATAGGCTTTCGGTACCGCAAATGCGGCTGGATTGAACCACTGTTTCACGGTTCTGGTGGCCGGGTATGGCGACACACCTGCAACCACGTCGGCACGGCCGGACGATGCTCCCGTATTTGTGGGCGTGCCACTTGTCGTCACGGTAAAAGGCAAACCCGACTGTCCGGCGAAAATCCCGTTGACCTGCCAACCGCCCAGGATCATCCGATTCACGATGGAGCTGTTATTCAGGAAAGTCTTTCCGGGACCAAACGGCAATTCATAGGTGCCGTAGATGTTCATTCGACTGTGAATGTCGCTGTCAGAGCTGGCCCAGTCGGCATTTCGGTTTGTTGGATCCTGGGGCACAGGACCGTCAGCTCCGCCGTCGAATGGTGAGTTGTCAAAAGCATGGGCCCAGACATAATTGGCGGTGAGAAAGAAGCCGTGCGTCAGCCGTTGCTGGAAGCTTACTTGCATCGAATTGTAATCCCCAGTACCCACTGATTCCAGCAGAGAAATTGAGGTCACGTTTGGATACATGGCGTTGAATGGACGCCTGGCTTGAATGGCTCCAGGACCTGGGGCGGGCTGGTTGAGCGGATATGTCCACGTCAAATGACGGGTAAGAGATCCGACATAGCCTATCGTGAACGACGACCGGTCAGTTAACTGCGTCTGTAAGGCCAGGTTGAATTCCTGCCCGTTAGCATTTCTGAAATTCGACTGAATCCCTTTCAGTGTGCCGTAAGGATTAGCAAGCACGCTTGGGGGAATTTGAGAGGGCGTGACAAAACCCTGAGACACGGTGTTCTGCGGGAACAGACTTCCAGGAGTGATGACATAGATCAGATCGAACGGCCACTGCCTTTGCTGCCGGATGGTCGTTCCCGCCTGAGTCTGTGGGTCGTAGAATAGGCCGTATCCGCCGCGAAGGACTATCTTGCTGCCGAAGCTATAAGCAAAACCCACGCGCGGCCCGATCGAGCCGTAATCAGTGGCCACGTTCCCCGAACTCGAAACCCCGCCCTTGCCGGCAATCAACACGGCACCATTTGCCGGATTGAAGTTCACCCAGTTGTTATGCGCCTCATGGTAGGGCGTGTCGATTTCGTAATGGAATCCCAGATTGAGCGTCAGATTGTGCGACACTCGCCAATCATCCAGTGCGTACATGTTGTATTCGTTGGAGAGAATGTGCGCTGTTCCCGGAATGAAATAGTCTTTAGATGTCTGCGTTGGATATCCGAGCAGCATTGACGCAATCGAATTGCCCGTGCCCGCGGAAGATGCGGGGTTGTTGGTGAAATTTCCATCGAAATTGAATCGTCCCCATCCGCTTTGCCCAGGAGGAGTGTCGGTCTCGCTGATCATGTGCTGAATAATGTCGAGACCGAACTTTAGACTGTGGGCTCCACGCAGCCACGAGACATTGCCGACATTTTCCATCATGTGCTCGCGACGGATTTGCGGCTCCCCGCGGGAGCTGCCAATCCCACCAAATCCTGAGGGACTAATAATGGGCGCTGAGTTTGCCGCTACTCCCGCAGCAACCGGCTGATATCCGGGATTGGGGAGATTGCCCGGAATCTGCGCGAAGATTGGCGAGCTCAACTTGGGAGCAATCAGGAAGCTTGTGTAACGGTTGAATCCGAATCGGTATTCCGCCACCATGTTGCGAGGAAGCACCTTGGTGTACGCGATCACTCCCTGCTGACCACGATCTGCCTGATGGCCGGCAAAAGAGCTTTCGCTGCCTCCGATAACATCATTAAACGTGTTCGGCATTTGAATCTGCGTGTCGTCGAGCGAGTAGCGGCCAAAGAGGGTTTGCGTAGACGACAATTGGTGATCGATGCGGACATCTCCGCGATTGTCATTCGCCACCTTCAGCGGATAGGTCGTGTAATTATTCGCAAGGTTGGAGTTCTGGGGCGCCGGATACGCATTGACGAGCTGATAGGCGATAGGGTCCATTTGATTCAAAGGGATCGTATCGTTGTTAAACTCTGTCCGCGTATAGGTCGATCCCGAAGGCGTGGTGGTCAGCGGATCGTAAATGTGGGCAACTCCTTGAAAATTGCCCTGTCTTTCGGCGAGCGTCGGCACGGTGGTCACCAAAGTAGATGCCGCCCGCTCAAAGTAGCCCTCATAGTTCACAAAGAAGAAAGTCTTGTTATGAAAAATCGGCCCGCCTAATCGGCCGCCGAGATCGTTTAGCCTGTAGGCTGGATTCGGCGCACCCGGAGCAACAAAATAATTCTTAGCGTCTACAGAAGAGTTGCGTAGGTACTCATATGCAGAGCCGCGGAAGCTATTTGTCCCCGATCGAGTACTGGTGACAACAATTGCTCCCATGCCTCTGTCGAATTGGCCGCCCACGCCGCTGGTGAGGACAGCAAATTCCTGCAGGCCGTCGACACTCGGACGGACTACAAAGGTCTGCGCGATCATTTCAGTATTGTCGATGCCATCCAGTAACAGCTTGTTCGCGCCGTCGCGTGCGCCGTTCGCTTCAATTGTTGTGCCGCCGGGGCGTAACTCATCCGGCCGGGCACCGGCGCCGATTGTGCCGCTCTGAGCGTAATTGAGCCCGGTAACACCGGGCGCAATGATCGCGAGTTGCGACATGTTTCTACCGTTCAATGGAAGTTGATCGATAGCCTGCGTCGTGATCACCTGGCCCACTGAAGCATTTTCGTTCTGCAACAGCGGAGCGGAGGTTGTCACCTCGACCGACTGCTCTACCGACCCCACGCTCAGCGATACGTCAAGGCGCGCCGTCTGAAATACCTGGATCACAAATCCCTTGTTGACTTGGGATTTGAAACCGGCTTTCTCCACCTGGACGGTATAGCTGCCTGGAGTGAGGTTGCTGGCCGTGTATTGTCCGGCGCCGTCGGTTTGGAGAGTCGACACTTTAGTGGTGCTCTCCTCGGTGACACGCACAGTGGCATTCGGGATCGCCGCTCCGCTTGCATCTGTAACTGTGCCTGTAATGGTCGCGCGTTCAACCTGGGCTGACGCCGCAATACAGATCGTCAGGGTTGACGCGATGATCAAAAAACAGCGCAATGCCTGCATCGCCTTAGTAAAAAAGGGATACAGATCAATCTTGGAATCGTTCATCACGGTCTCCAGAACTCGATCAGGAATGTTTTATTGATTTGGGGAAATGCGTTAGCGGTCGACATACGCTCGACCACCAGGACCTCTTTGAAAATCTGGAGCACCGTAGCCCCGCCCAGATAGAAGAGGCAAGTGTGATACGGTTACAAATCAGCTTGGGCCATAAGCGCGAAGAGCGCCACAGTGAAACAATCGACCATCAAGAAGTGCGAATTGTTGTGTATCTAACTGAAACATAAGTATATTAATCGATAAAATTTCTAGATAACCAATTTCTGAATTGGTATCTTGTGAGCTTATTAAAACGGCGTAAATCGAGGGGTATGATACGTCGCGTTTTGGAGATGACACAAGATCGCTCCGGGCTCTAACATGTTCTACACAAACGTGAGGGGGTAAGATGCACGCCACTGCTCGTGCCGGAATTCATTGGATGCCTACCTCCGAGGCTGAGCGCGCTGCCGTCCTGGAGCAGATGAACCGTCTGCTCAACAGCCACCATTTCCGAAATAGCAAACGCTACCCAGTCCTGCTGGAATACCTGATTCGAGAAACTCTCGCTGGAAACTCGGATTTATTAAAGGAGAGACTGCTCGGGATTACCGTATTCAATCGCCCCGCCGATTACGATGCAAATGCCGATCCTGTTGTTCGCGTGACTGCAGCTGAGATTCGCAAGCGCATTGCGCAGTTCTACCAGGAGGAAGGCAAAGCCGACGAAATAAACATTGTGCTTCGACCGGGCTCTTATGTGCCGGAGTTCTATCCTAATAAGGCATTCACGAGTGAGTTCTCCGCTCCGAGCGTGTCTAACCCGGACCCCCAAGCCACGCCCCCCGATTCCCGACCAGGTGCACTGAAAAAGAATTTTTGGACCTTGACCTCTTCACTATTGGCAGTCGCGGCCATCGTGCTTTTGGTCGTGGCAGCTGCGGTCTTTGCCTTACGCTTGCGAATGGAGGATGATCAGTTATCTCAGTTGTGGAGCCCGCTTCTGGCTGCGCCGGGGCCGGTTTTGCTGGTGGTCGGGCAACCGCACGCCGGCCAACTGGAATTTCATCCTGTCGAGAGTGCCTACGATCAGAGTGCCAACAGTGAGTTATATCTCGCCGACGCCATCGCTGTGGCCCACCTCACCAATGTGCTTGATGCGAAACATCATCCATATCAAATAGCCGGCGTTACATCGACGTCGCTTTCCGACCTGCGCAAGGGTCCAATCATCCTGGTAGGAGCATTTAATAATCCCTGGGCTCTACGAGTTCTAAGTCCGCTTCGATTTTCGTTGCGATCAGTGACGGCGGACAGCAATTCCGATTCACCTGAGGTTCTGCAGATCGTTGATCGAAAAAATCAGAGCGGTTCGCCGTGGACATTAAGCCTCCGACAGCCGATTAGCCAAATTACGCATGACTATGCCATCATTGCGCGCTTTCAGGCGAGTATGACGGACGGAGAGGTTATGGTTGTTGCCGGCCTGGGAGCGGGGGCAACGGAAAGCGCGAGCAAATTCATCAACTCCTCGACCTATACGAGCGAACTCGCCGCTCGTGCTCCGCGCAACTGGAGCAAGATGAACATGGAAGCAGTATTGGAAACTGAAGTGATAGGAGGGCGTACCGGCCACACCCACATTATCGCGACTGAGTTCTGGTAAACGGGTTCAGCCGTGAGGTTCTAGCCCCACCACTCTTCGCCCGGCATTAAATGTGCTTTGGCGACATCAGGATTGATTTCCAGTCCCAAACCTGGCTTGTCCTGAATGGTGAAGTATCCGTCTTCCCAATACGGCCCTTCGCGAATCACCAGTTCTGGCCACCAATCGACCCAATTTGCGAGCTCGTGGATGCGAAACCCGCGCATGGATGCTGCCGCATGGGCTGACGCAGCCGTGCCGATCGGGCTTGCAGGATTATGTGCAGCTGTCCAAATGTAATAGAGATCTGCAAGGTCGGAGATGCGCTTCGATTGGAGCAAGCCGCCTGATTTAGGAATGTCGATGTGAACCCCCGCACAGGCTTGGCTTTCAATGAGGGTACGAAACCCTTGAACTCCGTATAGATTTTCACCGGTGCAAATGGGAGTTGTGGTGGAGCGCCTTAGCGTTGCCATAGGCTCCGTATTCTCCGGAGGCAAGGGATCTTCCATCCACATCAGATTCAGGTGCTCCAAAGCCCTACCGAGCAGAATTGCATCCTGGAGGTCATAATGCCAATGGAAGTCGATGGCGAATGGGATCTCAGGTCCGAGTGCATCGCGGACGGTTTCCATCGAAGTCACAATCTTGCGAATGTCCTGGGTCGTCAGGTTGCGGGTAAAGCGGTCATGGCCCGGCTCGGAAAAAGTAGGATCGAGTCTTGGTGGTATTCCATCGCCTTGGAACTTGAATGCCGTCCACTTCCACTTTTCGGCTTTCGCTTGAGCCGCCTGGTCTCGCCAGACTGCGGGGTCTGCGATGTTGCCTTTAGGAAGCTGCAACGTACGGTAGAACCGAACTCGATCTCGGAAGCGGCCACCCAGTAAATTGCAAACCGGTGTCTCCAGAATGCGGCCCGCGAGGTCCCACAAAGCTATCTCAATCCCGCTGGCAGCCGAAACCGTTTGCCCCCCGATAGCTCCGGCACCGGCGCTCGTCATCAGCATCAGCGTATAAAGCTTATCTACATTAAGGGGATCCTGGCCGATAATGGCCGGTTTCAATTCGCGCAGTATCAGATCCTTGATTCCCGGTCCCCAGTAGGCTTCCCCGATACCGTAAAGCCCCGAGTCGGTCTCAATCTTGACCAGATTCCAATCCCAGGTTCCACGCACAATCATGCACTTTACATCGGTGATCTTTACCTTGTTGCGAAGAGCCGCTGCCGCGCGCTGATAAGGTTCAGCAAACGCAAGGGCACCCACTCCAAGCATCTTCAAAAACTTCCGGCGGTCGCTCAACATATGGTTCCATCCCCCTCTCGTCCTGCAGTCGGAAGGGCAAATGCGAGTGCCTGCCTCTCCTGTCAGTGGAAACTTGATCATTCATTCATCGCAGTCGTCAAGTGCAAAATCGCATTTTGCATTTCCAACAGTTTCGGTAATGCAGAGCGTCTCGAATATTGGGTTTTCGGCAGGTTCGGGCACTTAAGGCAATTGGACGTGATAAGAATCGTAAGTGGAGTCCAACAGAAATTAATTGAGTTCCAGGCGATTGCAGGATAGCAGGGAAAGGCATTGCTTCTGAATGGGCACTTCTCTGAAGGCGGTATGGACGTTCTAAGAAGACTTTTCGAAAAGCGATTTGGTATTCCTGCTGAGCAGGTGGATGCCTTGCAGGGCAAGCTTGGCGGCTCTGGACGCACCATTGTCCGGTTGCGCGGTGGCGGAGTGAGTGCGATTGGCGTCGTGTACTCCGTGCGCGAAGAGAATGTTGCGTTCCTCGAATTCAGCAGGCATTTCTGGGCTCACGGGCTACCTGTACCGGAAATTTATGCGGAGGACTTAAACGAAGGCGCCTATCTTGAAGAAGACCTGGGCGATACAACGCTATTTGAGTTCCTGAGCGATAACCGAGCGGGCGAACAGGTCTCTCCAAATGCGGTTGAGGCATATCGCAAGGTTGTGGCAGAGCTACCACGCTTTCAGGTGGAGGCCGGACGGGACCTCAACTACAAGGTCTGTTACCCGCGCGCCAGTTTCGATCGGCAGTCGATTGCCTGGGATCTGAACTATTTCAAATATTATTTTCTGCGCCTCTCGGGGATTTCGTTCAACGAGCAAGCGCTCGAAAACGATTTTGGGCGGCTGACAAAATTTCTGTTGAACGCCAGTCACGAATATTTTTTATACCGCGATTTTCAGTCGCGCAACGTGATGCTGCGCGATGGCAATCCGTACTTTCTCGATTACCAGGGCGGCCGCAAGGGAGCTTTGCAGTACGACATTGCTTCGCTCCTATACGACGGTAAAGCTGATCTACCGCCGGCGCTGCGTGACCAACTGCTAAGTTACTATCTGGAATGCCTTGCCAGGCATGTCGACATCACACGCGATGCATTCATGGAGCACTACTACGCATACGTTTACGTACGCATTATGCAGGCGCTTGGGGCGTACGGCTTCAGAGGTTTTTACGAGCGAAAAGCGCATTTTCTGCAAAGTGTTCCTTACGCACTGAGAAATCTACGTTGGCTGGCTGAAAATGTAAAGCTACCCATCGAACTTCCGGCATTGATGGATGCTTTCGACCGTATGTCTGGCTCTGAGAAGTTGCAGACCGTAGCAAAGCAAGGCAACATTTTGACCGTGCGTGTGTTCAGCTTCTCTTTCCATGGCGAGAAGCCGGTGGACGAATCAGGCAACGGCGGCGGCTTTGTTTTTGACGCGCGAAGCCTGCCGAATCCAGGCCGCGAAGAGCGATTCAAACAGTTGACCGGCAAGGATGCGGCGGTGATCGATTACTTGCAGCAACAGTCTCAAGTGCACCAGTATTTCGCAAATGTTCGCTCGCTGGTGGATGAGAGCGTGAGCGCGTATCAGCGGCGCGGCTTCAAGGACCTGATGGTGTCGTTCGGATGCACCGGCGGGCAGCATCGATCGGTCTACCTGGCGGAGTCGCTCGCAAAACATCTGCAGGACACCGACGGAGTGGAAATTGTACTACGGCATATTTCGCTCGAGAAGATGGGCAAATGAAAGCAATGATTCTTGCAGCCGGCCTTGGCACACGACTACGGCCGCTTACAAACGATCGTCCCAAGGCGCTGGTCGAAATCCAAGGGCACACGCTTCTTGAAATCACGCTTAAGCGATTGAGGAGCTTTGGCGTGCGCGAGGTGATTGTGAACGTGCATCACTTTGCGGACCAGGTTGTCGCGTTTCTGAGAGCCAATGAGAACTTCGGCATGGGCATTGAGATTTCTCGCGAACCAGTCTTGCTGGATACGGGAGGCGGCCTGAAAAGAGCTGCTCAATTTTTTCGTAACGAGAACGGGAATAGTAACGAGCCTTTCATTCTTCATAACGTAGATGTACTGAGCACGATCGACCTCGGCAAGATGGTGGCATATCACTCGGGAAACAGCTCTCTCGCGACATTGGCAGTGCAGGCCAGGGAGACTTCTCGTTATCTGCTCTTCGATGAACACGCGCAGCTCTGCGGTCGTCGTGCTGGACGCGATGGAACTCCTGAATTAGTGCGAGCGGCTGCTCATTTTGACGCGCTGGCATTCGCTGGAGTGCACGTGATTTCGCCGCGCATATTCCCAATGCTTGGTGACGAAGAGATTTTCCCGATAGTTGCGGAATACCTCCGACTCGCAGCAGAGGGCGAAAGGATTACCGCGTTTCGCGCTGACGAATGTTACTGGCGCGATCTAGGCCGTCCGGAGAGTATCGCTCAAGCTGCCAGGGATCTGGCAGAAGGGAAGTATTCGATCGCCTGAATATAGATAGGCTATTGATTTACTGGCAGAAAGATGCCCACGGCACAAGGAGCCGCGGGCATCTTTATTGCGAGACTTGTGTTATCCCCTGTCGACCGTCTTCGGTATTGGTATCAGGCCGAGATTGGGTGTAGTCCGCTGTAGCGGCTCCATCCACTGCAGTTCCTTGTTGATGTCAGGGTGAAGCTCATACTTCTTCGCAACGGAAGCAATGCTGGGACCTACGATAGTAATCTTCGCCAAGTCATATTGGCCGAGCCCAAACTGGGAGCAGTAACGAAGATAGCCAACCCAGTCAGGGTTAATTCCCATTGCTTCCACGCCGACGCGGTCTGCAGCAATAAGATCAGTAGAGGCGATGGCGATTCGTGATTGTACCGGTGTACCCCATGCGGGACCTTTGCCCTCCATGCCTTCAAATCCGTCAATGACCGCGAGTCCCCAATACGGTTGAATCTTCTGTGCGGTTAGAAGCATGTTGTAGTGGGTGTGGCGCACACTAAAGTGAAATTTGCGCTTGTCACTCCATCCACCTCTAAGCTCAGGGCTGTGCAGGGGCGCGCCAAGAAGCATGTTTTTGGTCGACATGGTCGCCACAACGGCGTTGTGTGTTTTCAGCATGGCGGCACTGATGACAAACGTGTCAGGATCAACGAGCGCGGCAGCAATTCGCACAGGAACAGGATGCAGTTCATTGTCCAGCACGGAAATTATTTGGTACCTTCCGTCGCGATTTAAATCGACCAGGGAAATGTTCTGAGACTTTCGTTCAGTCGCTAACCGGCCATACTTGAAATGCTCAAAGGCGTCCATTGAGTCGCCGGCAGAGGACTCGGCAATGATGACTGGCCCGCGGAAGCGTGGCTCAAGATAATCCAGGATTCCAGCGAGTGCGTCGACATGGGAGGCGGCCAATTGATTGGTGTCGCTTACGCAATTTGGCTTGATCACCACGCGCTTCTTCCGTTTCAGCCCCGGCAGAATCTGCTCGTCGATGCTGACAAGTGCCTCATAAATGTTTTTGCGACGGTTCTCGCCCTTGACCAGTGCAACTTTCGCGGGCGCAGCTGAATTTGAGGTACCCAGCGTTTCAGGAATGTAGGAGCTTTGCGCCTTGAGGAAGGGTGAAGACGCTAATGCGGACGTGCCAACGAGTTGGACAAAGTCTCTTCGTGAGAATTGCATAGTACTCCCCTCTAACAATCTGTAACTCCCATATTCCATGCAAGTTCGATTTGTGGATGTGAGCTACGGCACAACCGTTCATTCCGATTTAAGTGATTGGTTCCTGCAATCGGAGAGATGATGGAGTGCAGGATCATTGTGCTCGCGCCAAATTCGCCTGGCCAGACTCGCTGAAATAGCAAATTGGAGATCGAGAAGATGTCGGAGGGAGTCGATCAGTTGGAGCAAAAGCGATGGGACTACGCGCGTCGCATTGCCGCGCTGGCGGGAATTGACCGTGAATGTGGCATAGGGCGGGACATCGTGGCGGCATTCGCAACCGTTCCCAGGGAGAAATTTGCAGGACCGCCCCCGTGGACGATCATTAGTTCCGAAGGGCATTACCATGGCAAGTCGGACGATCCAGCGGATTTGTATCAGGATGTGCTGATCGCACTCAGTGCTGCCAAAGGATTAAATAATGGCCAGCCTAGCTTGCATGCCTTCTGCCTGAAGGCGCTTGCGCCGCAAAGAGGCGAACGGGCCATTCACGTGGGAGCCGGCACTGGATATTACACCGCAATTATGGCGAAATTGGTGGGTCAAACTGGCCAGGTGGACGCTTACGAAATTGAGCCTGAACTGGCGCATCGCGCCCAGACAAATCTTGCGGGCCTGTCCCAGGTGCAGACGCACGGCCGCTCTGGCGCCGAAGCGCCAGTGCCTGACTGTGATGTGCTTTATGTGAGTGCGGCTTGCGCGGAGCCTTTGGGAATCTGGCTCGACGCACTGTGCCTAGGCGGAAGGTTGCTGTTTCCGATGGAGTCGGAGGGGTCAGCCGGTCGTATGTTGCTTGTGACTAAGCAGGAAGAGCAGACCTATCTGGCACGTTTCTTGTGCGCGGTACAGTTTGTAGCCTGCATTGGCGCGCAGGATCTGAACGCGGCCAGTGAGCTTGACGCAGCATTCAAGAGAGGGAATTGGGAAAGCGTAACAACGCTTCGCAGAGATGAACCACCGGATGAGAGTTGCTGGTGTGCTGGGAAAGGATGGTGGCTTTCAGCACGACGAAGGGAAAGCATGGTGAGGGTGCCTATTCTGAGATAAGAGTGACGTGGCCGGGCACGACTGGCTTGAATTCAATCAGTTCCCGTTGGGGTGAATGGGCATGCGCGAATTCCTCCAGCTTGGGTCCAAGGTGACGGGCAAGGCAATCTATGAATAACAATGCCGCTGCAGCGGGTCGGTTGGAGTCAGCGCTTCGGAACAGACGCATGCTGCCACGATCTTGAAATTCAATTTGCACATACCAAACCCCGGAGTTGTTGCCGTCCTCCCTGATTTGATCGCCGTATAGCTCAATCTGACTAAAGCCAAAATTTCTGTAATATAGGCGGATCAGTTCCCAGCACTCATTGAAGTCCGCAACAATGGCGAGTTTTTTAGTAAATAAATCAAGGTCGATCTCAGCAGCGACGAGGTGGCGGATCTTTCCATTGAGTACCATCTTGCCGGCGACTTTGAATTCTGCGTAATCGAGATACTCAAGCGAAATTGCGGCGATAATACAGGCTAACAGGATGATCATGCCTTGATACTTCGGATGGAGCTCAGTCAGCATGAGTGAAGTTCCGGCCGAGATTCCACAGAACCCGTAGAGGAGAAGCACCACCTTTCTCGGAGTCAAACCTCGAGACAAAAGCTTGTGATGAATGTGTGAATGATCGGCGCCGAAAATTGGCTGGCCATGCAGAAAGCGTCGCACTACGGATACGCCGGTGTCGAGCAGAGGTACTGAGAGACTTAAGAGCGGCGCAGACATCGCAAGCAGGGTGGGCGCTTTTTCACTCCACACGATTCCAAAGCAGCCAAGCAAGAAACCGATTCCGAGACTACCGCAATCACCGAGGAATATTGATGCGGGACTGAAGTTGAACCTCAAGAATCCCAGCAAAGCGGCGGCAACAGGAGTGATGGCGAACACGAGTGCCATATTGCCATGAAGTCCTCCCGCGATGAGCATGGTGACGGTGGAGAATAACGCCGCGCCGGTGGCCAACCCGTCCACGCCGTCGATGAGATTGACAGCATTTGTGCAAGCTACGATCCAGAGGACAGTAAAAGTGAAGCTGGCGGTTGCAGTAAAAGGATGCCCATCAAGAGACGCGAGGCGAATGCCCGACGACCACGCCAGGACGGACGCCGCCACCTGCACGAAGAGCTTATACCTCGCCCTTAAGTTGTAGATATCGTCGGCTAATCCGATGGCGAAAATGAGGACTACGGACGGGAGCAGTTTCAGGCCCAGTGGAAAACTGCTCTTTACTATGCCGACCCCGTTAAGCCCCATCACAACCAGTACGGAGTAAGAGATCAAGGTAGCGCCGAAGATCGCCACTCCTCCGAGACGAGGCACCGGAATCACATGCTGTTTACGATCGTTCGGAGTATCGACGAGTCCAAATCGCAGCGCAAGATTACGAACGATCGGCGTAAGCACGAGCGCAGAAAGAAATGACGTAATACCGAGCAGAAAAAGGGAGTACATAGTTGGTCCCCTTAGGTCATCGCATTTCGTTGCACAGAGCGGGGCTGAGGAAGAACAGCATCTTCAATTATTTTCTCGATTGCTGTTAGACCAATTGGAGAATCGAATTCGGATTCAAAGGCTTGCCTGGCCCTTGATCCTGCCTCATATAAAAGCGCTCTGTTGCGGTTTAAGTGGATTAGTAAAGATTCCAATTCGTCGACGTTTCCTGATGGGACATGCCAACCGCATTCGAATCGACGAATATGGCACGCAGGAGTAGATTGGGTCGGCCCAACAAAAAGAAGGGGTCGCCCAGCCGCCATAATGCCGTATATTTTGCTTGGCACAATTGATCCGAGGGTCTGCGGAAGTTGGGTAACGAGCCCGAGGTGACCTTCCGAAAGGCTACTTTGAAGTTCTGAGCGTTTGCAATACGGCCGAAATTCAACATTGAAGATCAGGCGGGTCCGGCAGAATTCCTCGAGTGCCAATCTCCGTGGACCTCCACCTGCAAAGACGAAACGAAAATCCGGATGATTGGCTAGTCGTTCGATCACTTCCCGAATAGTGTCAATCTCATGCGCCAATCCCAGATTGCCGGAGTAGTAAATGACTAGCGGTCCATCAGGAAAGGGAAGTTGCCTGATCGCATTTCCGTCGGCCCAGTTCTCCACAATCCGAATGTTACTGTCGGGGATTCCGCGTGCAGTTAGACGATCTCTCATGTCCTCACCGAGCACGATGATTGTGTTAGCACGGTGACGTGACCAATCGAGAGCCCAACCGATGACGCGATCGATTAGTCCGCCGGGCTTCAAGTAGTGAATGTCAGTCGCGATATCAGGATAGACATCCATCTCCCAGATCACGTGATTTGTTCTCCGCAAGGTGCTCAATAAAGAGCCGACAATCGGCAGAACAGGGGGAGTTGTGAGAGTGACATAAACCTCCGGGCGCCTGATCTTTAGTCCCCAGAAAAAACTATCGGCAAGATACGACAAATAGGATGAAAGGCGCTGCGCTGTCCGGTGGCTGAAACCGGCAGACCGGGTGCGAACGACCAATACCCCCGTCGCAAATTCGTCTAAACCTGGTTCGATGTTCGTTCCATTGCCACTGCAGATCACAATGATTTCATGTTCTGTGGCGAGAAATCGCGCCGCATCCGAAAGGATTTGGCTAGTGGCCGAAGCATCGGGCCAAAAAAACTGATTGAGTAGAGCGATGCGCATTCGTGACGGGCCTGGAATATGGAGAGAACTACGATAAAGGAGAAGTATGCAGAACGACTTGAGACGCTATTGCAATTACGCCGAACTACGGCAAATTGGCTGCTTAAGTACCGAGATCAAGAAGTTGCCAATCTGGCTCCTGAAAGAGTCCAGCGGCTTCGCAACGATGCCGCGTTATTTCGAAAAAATCAATTTTGCTTGAGAGTCGAGGAAATTCGCCGAATGATAGATGGGAAGGCGATACGGTTTTCGTTACTTGCAGGGTGGTTTGCCGGTCTTTATTTCGAACACCTTGGCACGAACCTGTTCGATGTACGCTTTGCGAATCGATGCAGCTATAAAGCCGCGACGGCCCTCAAGGAAACCTCCCCGAGCGAAATAGTGGTACATAAACCAAAGCCAGGATTCCCCCGGAACCCTTATGACGAAAGATTTGATGAATCGGCGAATACTCTGTGAGTCACCGATGAGCGACGATTTTATTGTTTGTTCGCCCCAACTGCCGGTCTTAAGATAGTTCGCTCGAATCCCCGCCTCCCAAGTCGAGTATTTGTTGTGACGATCCAGATAGGCGTGAAGTCCCTTGTAGTCATCGTGGCGAAGTGGGTGATTTAAACGGCCTATCTTGCCATCAACGATCGCCCGTTCGTGTACCTCCATGTCCTGGCCATTGGGAAGATTGCCTGCTGTCTGCTCAAAGCGGGCATGGCCCGTGCGGAAGAGGATTACGGCTGAATGCGAAAACCCACCAAACCGAAATCTCTTGCCCATGAAGTGAAACTCTTTACGGACCATATAGGCAGCACAATTGGCAGAGTCCAGTACGGCCTCGATTTCTTGCCACAGTTTGGGAGGTATCTGCTCATCGGCATCAACCAACATCGTCCAGGGAGTGGTGATATCAAGGTTCTCAAGGGCCCATTGCCGTTTCTTTGGATATCCACCCCTGTAAATAAAATTGACCACCTCTGCGCCGTGCGATAGAGCAATCACTGCGGTACTGTCGGTACTCGCCGAATCAATCAGGACGATGCGGTCGGCTGGCGTAAGTGAAAGTAGACATTTCGAGATGTTTATCTCTTCATTCTTAGCTGCTATGAGCACGGTGACGGGAAGGTGCCCTCGACCAAGCAGAGGTCGATCATCAGTCCTCGCCTTTGATTTGGGTGCGGCAAGATTGGCAGAGGTCATTTTAAGACGGCGCTCCTGGGGCGATCTTTGATCGTTCTTGCCGGATTGCCACCAACAACAGTCCATGGCCGTACATCTCCGAATGCAGCAGAAGCAGCACCCACTACGGCTCCTTCACCGACGGAAACCCCAGGACCGATAAAAGCCCTGGCTCCGATCCACGCGTGCGGACCGATCTCGATGGGACGCGTGACAAGGAAGAACTCGGCGGTGTTGTAGTCGTGCGTGGCAGTGCAAAGCATCGCTTGCTGAGAGACGATTGCAGACTGTCCCAGAATGATCTTGTCGACACAGTAACAATCGACATCGTCAGCGAGACAGCTGTCGGGACCCATCTCGAGATTCCAGGGAGCCCAAATCCTGCATCGGGAATATGGATGCGCGTTCGCGCCAACTTTTGCCCCAAAACAACGCAGGAGCACTCGTCGCCAACCAAACAACTGCGTTGGAGATGTCCTATACAACAAGATCCAAGTTACTTGCCATAACGCGCGGAGAGCACGATTCTTCATGCTCAACCGGTTGCGGTAGCTTAGTGGCTTGGAAAGGACTTTATCGGTGCTCAATTATTCCAATCTCCGTGGGAGTATGTTAGTCGACTTCGATGAGTAAATGTCATCCGGTTGCCGAATTCAATTCAATCTAGATGGATTGTTGATGGACGTTCGATTTCTCCGAGAGTCCATTCATATACAGATCGCATATCTTGAGCGATTCTGTCCCAGTTGAATTCTCTCTCTACCATTGTCCGGCCGCGCCGACCCATAGCATGACGTTCGATATCACTCAGGGCTGTGGCCTCTCGTAACGCGCTGACTAGTTGTTCAATCCCGCGCTCTACCCACCAACCACAATGTTCGGTTTCAAGGCTCGCCCATGGTGCTCCGTGGCTAACAATTGCGGGAATGCCGGCGGCAAGCGCCTCGGCGACTGCAATGCCGAAGTTCTCATTCTGAGTTGGCAGCACGAATATATCGGCATCGCATAATAAAAGCGCCTTTTCAGCACCATACACTGGACCAGCAAAAATGACGCGCGGTATGCCCGACTCCAATACCATTTTTTCGAGTTTCTCCCGATGTCCACCTTCGTCGGGACCGACAATACGGAGCGCCCAATTGGGTCGTTCATCCGCAACGCGTCCCCAGGCTGCCACTAGTTCGGGGAGCCCTTTTTTAGGGTGCAAACGGCCAAGGTAGAGAAGCCCATGTAAATTGCGTTCATTGGGCGCGATGATATCGGAGTGGGCTGGGATGTCTATCCCGTTCGGGATGATTGCGATTGGAGATCGAACTCCGAAATTTCGGATGTCACTGGCCTCGGCGGCGCTGGTGGCATGCCAAACAGCAGCTTGTGCGAAGGCGGGCCCCTGCAAGAATCGCCAGAATAGTTGCTTCCTTCGCACCGAGAAAGCAAGGGCTTCTGGTGCTAACATGCCGCGAGGTGTTACCACTAATGGCCTTTTGGCTATTGCGGCTGCGTGTCCAGCGGTTACATTGGGCATGAGCCAGAGCCCATGGGTGTGGAATACATCATAGGTCGCAGCCTCAGTACGGACTGCTCGACCTAGATCAGAAGAAAGGCGCAATGCTCGTATTAACGGAGTGTGTGCAAAGTCCTGTTTATGCGCCGAAATGAAAGTCTCGCTCGGTGTGTTTGTCCCAAGGACAGTATGTATGTGCGTTTCCACATTCTGTTTTCGCAACGCTGAACATAGGCGCGGAACTGAATAGGACGGGCCGCCATGTTGTCGATCAAGCCCGGCAATGATGTGAAGTGCGCGCAATTACTATGCTCTCTGGCTGGGTACAGCCCAAGTATTCCGGCGCCTGTTCGTTTTTCGAGGTAGGCCGAATAGTCGCGGTGCCAGAACACGCAAAATAATCCAGCAGGAGATGATCGAAAGTCCCAATGCTGGAACGAGTTTCAATGATGAGGTTTCCGACAAAAGTGCGGGCATTAGCGCAAATGGGGCGAGCGCCACGCCGAGCGCGGCACCCAGTCCTGGTTGAGATAGAAGCCGGCGGTAAAAGGCACCGAGGAAAAGGCCTAATCCAGCGATGGGGATGAACATATAAAGAGGACCAAAATCAATATAGGCCTCAGTCATGTAGCCCATACTGATTGAAGTACCTTGCGAAGCATTTCTAAACCCAATGCCCGTGTAGACATTGCTGAGGTCGGAGTCGTCGACTGCACTCTTGTTGGGAAACAAGAGCCTTGGCATAAATGGACGCTGCACCGCTTCAAGCCAAATTTGTCCGTCTGCATATGGTATGAGATTGGGTACACGATCCAGCACCACTCCGAAGAACTTAAAGTACATAAGACGACTCATCAGCTTATCGGTCGCGACAGGGATATCCTGTTTGTTGAGTCTCGACGCCAGATGCACGATTTCGGCGACCCGGTCAGAATAGGGCACAAGAACCACCTGCTGACCATTGCCTTGGTTCGCGAAGGCTCGATAGTCCTTTTTGATTGCAGTCCAAACTAAACCAAGGATCAGCAGAACGCTTGCAAGAATCGTGACGGGCAAGAGCACCCGGACCTTGAAGCGCACATTGCTGGCGACGAGACCAATCAGCGCGTAAAGGAAGACGTCCTTGAAGCTCGAGAAGAAACCGCCGATCGAAAAGACAAACTGGAAGCCAAATACCAGGATCCATGGGGTCTTCGTGCGATTTGGGGCGGCAAATGTCGCGAGTGTGAGTAATATGAAGGCCGCCCATTTAATTTGAGCGAGAGATAGTAGCACTTGCGTCAGGCCGCCTGAGATCCACGCAACCGATTCGCAAGCAGCGCTAAAAATCCAGGCCCAGATGAATAACCAAACCCAGAACCGAAGTGGACGCACACTAATGAAGACTCGAACGCGCGGGTAGAGATCTCGAATGGACGATCCAGTGGAAAGGCGAATGCAGAGCGTTAACACAAGCAGTCCCGTCAACAGGAGGAAGACTGCCATATCGTCTTGTCCTTTAAAATTGGTAAGGGTTCTAATGGGTTCCCCAATTAGATTGCCGTAGAACAGGCCCACGGCCACTTGAACCCATTGATAGAGGAAAATCAACAACAAAATGGGCGGCTCACCGGGACGCCAGAGTAGTGATGTCGCAAGGCCAAGGACGAAGCAGGCATAAAGCGCAAGACCTGTGTTGGGTCCGACTATTGCAATCGGCACAAGAAGTAACGGCACGAACCATGCCAGTCCGAGATTCGCTAGCGGTCGTGTGGTACCAATCATGATCGAATGTGTGTACGGAAACATGCGCATATGAAGACTAGGTGATTCCAATCGGCTCGGCCGTAAAGTTCGCAGGGCACTTAACCACTGCTAGCTTTGGGAATTCGAAGGCTTTCAGAGCTCCTCTCGTTGCTACTTCCGGTTACACCCCAAACAAGCGTCTACCGGGAGTACGCATGACCATCTCCAACCACGGACACCAAAACAAAGCAAGTACAGCAATTACAATGGCCGCACATGACGTGCTCAACGCCAGACTTGCGCAATATTTTCGTGAAACTCCAGCAGTTGCCAAAAGAAGTGGATAGTGAAATAAATACAGTGCGTACGATCCACGTCCTACCGGCAAAAACACTGTCACTAGAGATCTTCGGCTAACGTGGCGTACGATCCTTGGAAGTACACCCCAAATGAAGTAGACTGCCACAAACAAACTTCCGATGCATAGCCCGGCTGCCAGGACGTTAAGTGTGGCAGCCTGCAGATCCCTCGCTCGAAGGATATGGAGCACTAGGAGGCAGGCCGGAGCGGGCAAGCTAAGCGCAATTGCCATCCGTGGCCGTAAAAGCAAATCCCCAAAAGAAAACCCGTACATCCAAATTGCCCAATATGCAAGGAATGACGTGAAAGGCGTTGCAAAGACCCGTCCCAATGCGATAGCGACGATAGATGTGACAAAGGCACCGACTAACAATATATCTAGCGTCGAAGTTCTGAACGTCTTTTGCCTGTCAAGTGCCAAAAGGACAACTGGCAAAAGCGCGTAGAAGAACACCTCATACGATAAAGACCAAAGAGGGCCATTTCGACCGAAGGGAATGAACCATGTCCCCCTGGCCGAGCCGGACGTTTGAAGGAACACGAGATTCCCAGCAAAATTCGAGAGGTGAAAGCTTGGATCACTCAAACCATAAAAATGTCCTAGTACTGCTGTCCATCCTAAGGCCAGCCAGTAGAGGGGCAAAATTCGCGCAGCACGCCGGCGGAAGTAGCGTGATACAGAACCTGGATCATAGAGGAAGTCGTTCGAAAGTGCAATTCGAATTGAGACTCCAGATAGCACGAAGAAAAGCAGGACGGCGTTGAGATTCTGATCCGAAACCCAGACTGCCATAGAATAGAGCGCTGGTGCACGACTGCGCAGTGACTCAAACGTATCAGGAAACAACACAACGAAGTGATGCCACACCACTACCATTGCAGCGAGGCCACGCAGGGAATCGATCGATTTAATGCGTGTGCCTGGTTTCAATGCAGGTGGAAAGTGAAAGCGCACTTAATACCTTTTAAGCGATCCATGATCGCCGAGAGCGATGCCAAATAAGTTGTCTCGTTGTCGGCCTAAGAAAGCCGCTATACTGCCTGTGCAATAAAGTTGCTCACCGCAAATGCGGTCATAGCACACCACTCTTAGTCCATAGCATTTCGCTTTCATGCTGGCGCGCAATAGGACAGGGCTGCTATTACGCCACTTGTTGCCGTTTCAACAGAGAAAGCTGCGGCCGTCGATGCAATTACTGCTTGATTGTAGGGCTCAATGATTATCCGCTGTATGCTTTTCGCCAGTGCGCGGATGTCTCCCATCGGGAATACTGCACAATCGCCTAGACGCTCCGCAATATCGGGGGAACAGCCCACTGCATCCGATACAACGACGGGCCGGCCGCATGCCAAGGCTTCGTTCACCACGAGACCCCACGTTTCACTTTCCGATGGAAGTGCGAGGATGTCTGCTGCCCCATAGAATGAAGGCATTTCAGTCTGGTTACAGAAGCCCCCAAAATGCACAGGGACGCCGAGTTCTTCAGCTCTGCTGCGCACGTCAATCTCCATCGTGCCCGAGCCCGCTATTAAGATTGTCGCCGGTAGACCGGCAGCTCGAACGAGTGATACAGCCTCCACAAGATCGATGGGTCTCTTGATTGGTATGAGCTTTCCTGCAAAAAGAATCAGCTTGGTGTCTGGCGCAATACCCAGCCTTGCCCGCAGCTCCGCTCTAGCGGAATCGGTTGCCCGGCTTGCGAACCATTTGTTATCGACGCAATTAGGCGAGTCGAACATGCGAGATTCGGGATAGTGATAGTGGCGCCAATAGTCTCTATTGCGCTTGCCAACGACAAGAGCTCCATTGAAGGAGCGCAGAAAGACTGGATAGGCCAGTTCTTTTGCCAAGCGCTTCCATGTGGAACGTGGTGTGTCGAGATGCGAGTCACCACGCACAAGGACTGGGATGCGGTGAAGTTTTGCCGACCAAAGAGCTTGATGAAAGCACTTGCGAAACCATCCCATCAGGAGTACGGAGTCGAAATTTCCCGCACGCAATCGATAGCCAATCTCAGGTGTATCAACGCCAGCGAAATGGCCCAAGCCGGGCCTGGGCGACACGTTATTCAGGAATTCGTATTTGTACCCTGAGAGAAGATCGATGTCCCAATTGAAGCCAACGCCGAAGCCTGCCAGTGCTTGATCGCTCATAGTTGCACGATGACCATAGAAGACGGTAAGGTCCAGACGTTTGGCCAATGCACGAAAAAGTGGAGCATGATACTGCACTGGATGGGACGCGACGATAGCGAGATGCACAGCGTTATTCAATTGTGTGAAATTGTTGCACGGCTTGTTCAAAGACTCGAGCAAACTGACCAGCAACTGCGTGTGCTGTGAATTGCGTATAGGCCTCGGGATTGATCTGACCGAATGCGCCAGGATACGACACAAGTCGTTCCAATCCTTTTGCGATGACGGGAACCAAACGCTCCAATTCCTCTGCAGTTCCGAAGCTAAGAGCCAGCCCCCCGCCTGCATCTGTCAGTATCTCGTGGGAACTGCTCATCCGATGGAAGACGGACAGAAAAGGTCGTCCCGACATCAACCCGGGATAGATTTTCGATGCTGTGTAATGCGGCTCGTCGGAGCCGATCATTAAGATCACGTCGGTCGCGGCAAGAATCCTGAGAGCATCGAGAAACGGCACGCGCGCGGGTTCCTCAGTTACGAGATCGGCTACCCCTTCAGTTACCGCCAATGGACGAACTCGAAAGGTCATTGAATCGTTCGGCTGATTGCTCGTTCCAACAAAGCGAAAATGGAGACGACAAGCCAAACCTGGATTGTGAGCACGCAGATAAGCCACACCGCGAAATAAGGCGCGCAGCAACGATTCGGACCGCGGCAACGCAGTCCCCACGTAGGAGAAGGTAATGCGGCGAGGTTCAGCTTGATCGTGCTTCGTGCAACCTTGGAGCGACTTGAAATCTTCCGGATCACCCCCGATCGGGATGTCGGCCATATGTTTGCAATCGAGCCAGGGATAGCGCGCCGCCATTTCATCATTCTGTCGTTTTGACACCGAAGTGACAAAGGCTGCATTCCTGACCGCGCGTGGTTCCAGTGCAATCGCAAGGCGACGCGAAATGCTGGCCTTTGACCAGCGTGGCTCGCCAGCGCCGACGTACGAAACCCAGGGATCTTGGAAGTCGAGCACGACTGGCACTTTCCAGCGCCGCCCAATCCATCCTGCCATTAGCATCGGGTAATAGGGAGATCCTGTAATCAATACGGCGTCGGCTCGTTCTCGGGCCATTTCCTTTGCTACAGCTGCGCGCAAATGGAAAAGACCGCGTAATCCAATGTCGCCTGCAATGCCGAATGGACGCGAAAATCGAACCGGGATTGCGTCAGAATAAATGATTTCTACGCCGGGCGAGACCAGACGCGCAAGGTCGGGATCGAGCTTCTCAATGTGGTACTTCGGATCAACGCAAACAACCGTAGGCCGCCAACCATACTCAGGGAGATGATTGGCCAAATGCCGCGCCCGATGCACGCCAGCTAGAGTCGAGGGCGGAAAGTATGGCGAAACGATCAGGCAACGCCTCCCACGATTTTCCCGGTCAATCGGCTGCGTTGCCATTTACGCTTTTAACCCCACGCGGTATCGGCCATTAATGAACTGTCGCGGCGAACGAATAAGAAATCTCCCTGATGGGCCCGGTTGTCACGTCGACGCGCCGCAAGCGCGGCTATGTCATAAAGCGCAAAGCCGCGTTCGTCAAGAAATTGAATTAGAGCCTCTATGGATGGTTCATAGGCTTGAGCGAAGAAGGAAACCTCTGACAGGATCACCTCGATCCGGTCAAGAATGTGGTCCGCGCCTTTCAGGGCCTCCAACTCCCAACCTTGAAGATCCAACTTCAGGAAAGTCCGATCGATTTGACTTACTTCGCCACCAAGAACCTGGTCAAGAGTGCCCACTGGAACTCGAGCAACATTTGCAGACGCTTCTGTTGCATTCAGTACAACATGCGCCCCGCTAGTAATGTTCCCGCACGAATCGATTGCCATAAACAGCTCACCAGGCCGACTGCCTAAGGCAGTTTGGTGAAAGTGAAATCGCGGATCCTTGGCGAGCTCTTCAAGATTCTGGACACAAGCTGGTTGAGGTTCGAATAGCTCAAATCTTGCTTTTTCGAAGATTCTAGACATTCTCTTCGAAAAAGATCCGTCGTTCGCGCCGCCATCAATGATCAGAGACGCTTCGAAACCGTTCTTCTTAAGAGCGATTAACGTCTCTTCGATTGCCTGGAATCTGTTCGTACCCCAATTTCGATGAATTCGATACGGTGTAAACGATATAAGGCGTTTAAGCACGTCTTTCAGAGCGCTAAGAGGTTGTGCCATTGTTGTGATGACCTAATTTCCGTCGAGCTTACTGCTTATTTGGGTCGTACAATCGGCCATTCTCCAATAGGTTGCATCTGGTTCCAGATCGAGTTCTCCAGTGATGGCCATAGGGTCGGGATGGCATTAATGCCACGTATATAGTGCGTTGCACCAAAGTGCAGCTCCGCCGCTTGTTGCGTAAACAGTTTCGTAAAGATGGCAAAGATGGTAATCGAACCTAGATAGATAGTCTGATAATTTGCCAAAATCCGTTTGCGGCAAATCCATTTTCCGGTAGAAGCACGTTTCGGAGAGGTTGTAGTCAATTGCCTTTGTGGCCAGAAGTCCATTCGCCCCGCGGAGGACTTCGATATCGAATCCCTCGGTATCCCTCTTTAACAAAGATATGCGACTCAACTTACGCTCTGCAGCGAAGCCATCGACCGTTATTATCTCTACAGTCTCTACCATCTGATCGTCATCGATTGGCCTAGTAAGCGAATTTATTGTGCTGTATTCCTGTATCTGCATCCGGTGTCTTTCAACTTGATCACCCAACGCAATATTCACTGCCTCAACGTTAAGAAACCTTGCGGTGTTCCTTTTAAGGTTCTCGAACGTTTCCGAACATGGTTCAGAGCTATAAATACGTCCATCAGGTAATGCTTTGGCCATGGCAGTCGCTGCTTGACCGACGTTGGGAGTTACCTTTCGACACTATTGAAGATTGATTCCATCTTGACTTGTCTTGAATCTCAATTGAAGCTGGTCAGGCCCATATGCCAAACTTGTGCACGCGCAGTGGCAAGATATTTAGAGTTATTCGTCCCTTAGGATTTGCAGGAGTCGCTCCGTGACTCCTGCAATTGCTGGCGACGACAACGCTAGATCGACGATTTCCTTGCGAGCCGCAGATGCGACTCTATTGTCAAGCAGGCGCAGAGACTGTTCTGCAAAATCTCCTGCGCTTGTCGCGATTACGAAATTCCCCTTCGTCCATTCGTAGCCGCGATGCCCCAGCTCAGTCGTCACGACTGGAATGTGCCAGCCAATTCCGGTAGCCAGCTTGGTGCTGCATCCTCTTGCGCAGTAAAACTGCGGGTGAATAATTGCATTCCACGAAGAAGCCTCTTCTGCGAGGCTGGAGTCATCGAGTGAGCCTAAATAGTCGACTGACCGAAAATGACTCATCAGCCATTGACCGGTCTCCTGTGGGCGGCCCACTACTCGAACTCGTAACGAACCTGTGTCCCGTTTTTCCAATTCGTTTAGTACCGCAACAAGACCTTCGAGATTCGGTGCATGATCGAGCGTTCCAAAATATCCGATTCTGTTTCCAGTAGGCTGCCACTCCAGAGGCTTGTTCACCACGATGCGGGGTAGCCAGGCAACGCGCTTCGCCCCGACCCACTGTTCCAATACAACGTCGGATGGCGAAAGAGCTATAACCAAGTCGATGTCTTTGCGGAAGGAGCTTTCCGACATCAACTCGCGTCCGAGTGCGGATGCAGGTGTTGGACGGAGGCGAGGCGACAACGGAAGGGATCTCGCGGTCCGCACCAGATGCAGTAGGTCGGTGCTTTCCAGTCCGTGAGAAAGCAGGACTATCCTGCAATCTTCAGGTATCCACGATCTGAGTTTCAATGCTAAGCCGGCAAGGTTGCACTGATTAAGAAACACGAAATCAGGTTTCACGACTTCTATCTGACTTCTTAGTCTCCCAAAGAGCGCCGGATCGGCCGGACGAAAATGACGTGATGTATTGAAGCGTCTGATGAGCCGTGTAGACAATCGGCGGTCCGCGCCAAAAGTGCAAAATTCGAGTTTGATTCCGGCGGCGCGAATCACGTCAATGTATTCGCGAGTACAAACCTGGACCCCACCCATTGGGGGATTCAGGTATGCCTCAAAGCTGACAAATAGGCCATTCAACATCGGCGTCACCCTCTTGTCGCCAATGCGGGTTGAGAAAGCAATTGAGAATAGATGGAGAGATAGCCTTCAACCACGGCCTCAGATGAGAACACCGCTTCACAGTGCATGCGACATTCGCTCCGATCGAGTGAGGGCAGGCGGCCGACGGCCGCTACCAGGTCATCGATATCGCTCTCCACAAAACCCGTTACACCGTGCTTAACAACCTCCGGTACGGCGCCCCGCGCTAGCCCCAGGACTGGTGTGCCGCAAGCCATGGCTTCGGCCATCACTATGCCAAAGGGTTCTTCCCATAGGATTGGCATGAGAATTGCGGCGGCATCGCCTAGCAAAGCGTTCTTCTGTTCGTCGTCGACCGGACCTATGTAGCGCACTCGATCTCCGTCGACGTGGGGCAGAACATACTCCTCCGCCCAGCCACGCTTCTCATCGGGGATGTTGCCGGCAATGATCAGCCGGCGACCGGAACGCCGTGCAATTTCGATCGCTAGATGCGGTCCCTTGATTTCTTCAATTCTGCCAAGAAACACCAATGGCGCGTCGGGCGCAACCACACAGTGAAACGTATAAGCATCGAGCGGCACGCCATTCGGTATCTTCGTCCACCGGCCAATATGTTTTACGTGCTGCATCATCCACTCGCTGATTGCAGTAAATGCCAATGTGCCGCATGAAAGAGAATGACCAATCCGCACGGTACGCTCGCTGATTGCACGCTGATAGGTCATCAGTTTCGGCAGTCTCGTGGGCAAAATCGGTGTGAGGTAAGCGATGCGCGAGAACGAGTGGACGATATCGACGCGATTGCGCATCACCCACCGCGTCAAGGTTACGCCGTTGCGTAAAGTATCAGTAATGGAGAGACTAGAGGCTCCGGGCCAGGGAACCAGCCGGCCTACACTGGAACTATCAGGATGAGCGAAAAGGGTTACGTCATGGCCGCGGGCTACGAGGCCACGGGCCAACATATCCACGACCCGCTCAATCCCGCCATAGAGTCTCGGTGGAACTGGAAGTTCTGGGTCAGCAGTTAAAGCGATGCGCAACTGGTCCTCGAGAGTGAGCACGAATTCATAGCGAAGCGTGTATGTCCTTCCAGCCGGTTCCGTGGCGAGCCAAGTATTGAAGCATGTCGCTCGGACTCACCCATGGTCCCGGAATGTCGTCGCCGAACGGTCCGCTCGCCCCTTTTGGGAATTCATAGTAAGTCAGTTCGCCCGCATTGTTCATGATCGTGAGTGCGTGACGTGGTCGATGAGCAAAGCGCCCTTCAACGACTTTGAACTTGGAGTAGCCAGCCCTGAGCATTTGAATAAATGTCCCAATAGAGTGCGCCTCCGCGGAAATATATGCCGGCTTGTAGCCCGCCTCAAACAGATCAGAGAGCGCAGCTTCATCCACGCCTTCGATATCGAGCTTTACGTACAGAGGGATACCGAATTCTCGCACGATATCCGAGAGTCTCCTGGCTGCAATTCGTATAGGACGGAAGCCCTCAGTGGTGCCATTGGGTTTGACTGTACTGATCTTGTCATCATCGTCGTTCACGAAGAAGTCAATTTCCTGTTTGTCGTCAGGAACAATGGCCACGTCCAGGATTGTCAACCGGCCCGATTGGACTTCGTCAGGAAATCGCCTATGCATCTCTTGCGCCAAGGTTGGGCTAGCTTCAACCGCGACAACGCGCATTCCGCGTTTCAAATAGTACGCGGTATCGTCACCATTGTTAGCGCCGACGTCAAACGCCAGGCCATTGATATTTGATGTTATGGTCGTTCCATCGGACCGGCGAGACATAAGAGCCTGTTGTCGTAGTTCGCGAGTTACAAATTGAGCGAAGTTACCGGCTTTTTCAATCGTGAGACCAAACTTGCTGAGTCCGTCATGTTGGCCCACAGCGGAAGCCCAGATCGCCCGTCGCAAAGCACTTTTCAAGATGTCCATCTCATGTCCATTGTCGAGAGAAGTGCCGTGTCAGAGGAGCGTTCACGAGGTAATCAAGTTCGCTCGATGGCATGTCACGAACGGAAAGCAATCCGAGCAGTCTCGTTGGCCGTCGCATAACCCAGATTACAAATCTTAGCTTCGATAAAAATGGAGCTTTCCAGAAAAGCGCGCGGGCCTCTCTGATAGCCACGCCACAGGCCAACAGCGTAACGGCTCTGGGCGAGAGCGGTGAGGCGCACTCATTCCACAGGCAAACCGCGAGTTCATTCCTGGCTGACGCGTCTGTTATTGCGATGAAGACGCTTCCAATCAGAATGCACTGATACCTTCCCCAGGTCTCACCATCAGTGGCCCGCGCGGTGCGAAGAGTCTCCGAGTAATTCACCAGCGCCTTTCGGTTTAGTAGCAATCGCGGGCCTAACTGTCGCTCACGGAAGTGCTCTGTGACGTCCACGGGAATGGTGTCAGGAGTCTTGAGATAGCGAGCAGCGGTTACCCTTATGAGCATCGAGCTGTTGCAGATATTTGCCGATCCACAGATATCTTCGATGCGGAGGTCGCGAAACGTCACATCGCCTTCGGTCCAAATCGTTTGTCCAGTATCACGCCATTGTCCGTCTGGTAGTTCTTGCCAAATGCGCTCATTTCCTACTACGAGAGGTGCTTCGTAATGAGTCACAAGTGCGCCCATTTGCGACTCGAGGAAGGTCGGTTCCCACCAGTTGTCGTCCTCAAGCAGGGAAACAAACTCGGCGCCTTGTTCATCGAAAGCCAGATTGAAATTGCTAGTTGCACCGCGCTTCATGACGGGCATGAACAGTGATAGTCGCGCATCTTTGAACTCTTCAATGATGCTTGCGACCTCCGGATCCCCAGGGTCGTCGTTTACCACTTTGACTTGCAGATTTTGGTGGGTTTGAGCCAGAACACTGGAGATTGCGCGGCGTAACATCTCATGTCGGCGGTAGGTGACTATATAGACAGTGATCAGTTGTGATGGCTCCTGAAGGTCCGGCGCGCTCGGAACCTCATTCTCACGATCGGCCAATTGTCACCTGCAATACTCTGGCTAAACGCCACCCGAGAAGGCGCGAGACCATATGGAACGTTGGCCCACCGTCCGGCCTGATGGTCACGCTGTGCAACGCTTTCGCCCGTCCGAGAGCATCCTTCGCTATGCCCCGGTCATATGGGTAGCAGTTGTGCGCTAGATGTTGCCATGACAGCGCAAACCCCCTCCGAACACGCTCGCTATCTTCGCGTTTCCTGACGTAGCTCTCGCAGAGCTCCAAAACTCGAACCTGGGAGGCCCATGCGTCCTGGGTCCTGCGGCCCGACAGGCTGCCGATCAATCCAGACCGATAATAGCAACGGGCGCCAGCGCAAAACAGCACGCGCTCCGAGGCGAGTAGGATTCGGGTGAAGTATTCGGCATCGTCATTCAGGGATAGGCCCGTATGCCAGGGACCTGCGGCTTGCACTACGCTTGTCGGAATGAGCCATATCCCGGGCTGCATCATGCCCAAGCCGTCAGAGCGTGATTCTACTAGCCAATTGAGAGGATCAAGGTCGCGCCAAACTGATTCGGGAACGAATCTTGCCTCATCAGGTGACGTCTGGAAGCGTGCCCATTCCGCCGTCGCAATTGAACGCGGAGCATCTGCAAGGCGCTTTATCTGAAGTTCGATCTTATCTGGGGCTAGTAGATCATCGGCATCCAAATACTGGACGAAATCCCCTGTGGCGTGGCTTAGGCAGACATTTCGCGTTGTTGTGGAGCCTTTATTTGTTTGTTCGATAAGCTTGAGGCGGGGATCACAATAACTGCGGACCACATCTGCACTTTTATCTTGTGAGCCATCGTCGACGACAACGACCTCGATATTCTGCCACGTCTGCCGGAATACCGATTCCAGCGTTTCGCCGATATACTTCTCGGCGTTGTAACAAGGGATGAGGACGGAAACCAACGGCGGGCTCAAAGCAGCGACTCCGTGCTGTGGGCCGGTGCATTGCTCGACGTCCGCTGACCATTAGTCGCCCATGCGCGCCAGCCTGGATAGCCGTCACGAGATTCCGGTCTGAAGAGGCGAATGAGCCACTCGCGAACTCGGAGCGCCCCACGCGGTGAGATGCGGCAGAGATTTCGAAATAGACGACCCTCCGGCAATCCTGACAAGCCGGCTAATTGGACGGCGAGTAATCCGGCGTCATCCGCTGTAGCCCAATCGAGTTGAGCGGCCGCGCCATCGGCGATACCCCATAGGCTCTCGGCAATAGCCTCCTTGTAGCGCTCGCCTTGAGGCCCGGCGAGTGCTTTACGCATCACGTGGAAGTTCGCGCGCAGTACTGCAGACGGGTTCGAAGTCCACATTGAACCGTGCCTGCGCAAGTTGATTACGGTGACCGTTCGGTCCCCTCGAAATACTAACCCCGCACGAGCAAGCTTTGCGTGGCACGCTTGGTCCTCATTAAATAGAACCTCAGGATCAAGATCGAAGCCTCCAGCTGATAGGAATGAACTGCGTCTATATAGGCCGGATATCGCGTTAATCTTGTACCGAATGGTGTAACCAATTGGGTCTTCCAACAGTGCGCTATCGTCTGGCAGGGAGATGCTGATTAGCTCGCGGGAATCTTCCCACCGCTCTTCACATCCAAAACACACGACATCGGCATTGTCTTCCGTCATCCACTTGTGTGCGCGGTGGACGAAATTGTGCATGAGCAAATCGTCGGAATCGTGAAAGTGAAACCAGTCGCAAGACGTACGTTCGGTCAGCGCACTCTTGCCGAATGTGCATCCACGATTGATCTCGCCACGCACGACGCGGGCGCCCAGTTTACTCGCTACCTCTGCCGTGTCGTCAGTCGAGCAGTCGTCGTACACCCAGATCTCATCGAACGGTATTGTCTGCCGAGCGGCAGAATCGAGCAGGCGCGGCAGATAGGCAGACGCATTGTATGCCGGAATAAGCAGGGCGAGAGTCGGCGCTTTGCTCATCTTAGGATCCGGCGCGCGGCGCGATCCGCGACATGCTTTGCGAGATGCCGCAGTGGGAAACTTTCAAGGAATGCCATGTGGGTCTGCAGAGGTTGAGTCGGCCGGCAAATGTCGCCGAGCCAGCCACCAACCGGAATAGCAGGTTTGCCCGCGAACTCGTCGATGGCGGCCTGATATGCGGTTATTCGCTTTTTCGCAATCTCCTCTGGATCGAGCGCAGACCGCACCGTCTCCTGGGCGGCATGACCGATCTCCGCAAGACGCTCGGGCGACTCTGACAGAACACGATCCAGTACCCGAGCTAGCCCCTCCGCATCGCCCGAAGGGAACAGGAACCCGTTCACGCCGTCCTCTATCAGTTCGCTCGCACCGGCTCCAGTCGACACAATGGCCGGTCGGCCAGACGACATCGCTTCAACAGCCGTAAAATTGAACACATCCCATGTGGACGGAACAAGGTTGAACAATGCGCATTGCTGACGGATCGCAACCTCTGCAGGTGTGATCTGCGGATGCTGAATGATTTTCCGGCCCCAGATTTCAGGATAGTCAGTAGAGAGACGAGCGGCAGAAGAGGATTGCCGCGCCCCCCACACGGTGTCGCGCCCAACCCAATCGACAACCGGAGCACGTGCGCCAAGAAGCTTGAGAGCCTCACAGAGGATCTGCGGCCCCTTCCAGCGCTGAACACGACCGACGGCCAGGCCGCGACCCGAAAGGGAATTGGTGCCCGAGAGCGGCTTGCGGCTCCATCCGGGAGAAATCGAAGCGACCTCACGGCCGGATTCTTCGCGCCAGAAAGTGGCATTTGAGCGGCTTAGAGTTTGAACTCGCTGGGCCACCGCCATGCAGGCGCGTTCCAGAAGCCGTGTCATGATGGAGCCGGACTCTTCGCCTTCCACTGGATCGTGAACGGATATCTGCCCGACGCTTCCATGACATTGCACGACAAGCGGGCGCGACGCCTCCACTGCGGGAGGAACGAACAGCAGCCCCCAGTCGCAGGCTTCTACAACGTCGAAGTCCCGGCCGAAGTTCGCCTGTTCCCACATGCCCCAAGCTGCCGCAAGATGCAGCCGCAGCGACGGCATCGCCTCAAAATGATCGAACTTCGCAACCCAGGCATCGAGGCGCGTCCGCTCCAAAACTTCAACATTCACGCCATCCATATCCGCAGGCGCTACATGCTCGGCAGCATGTACACCGCTGCCTTCAATTACGGATACTTCGATTCCGCAGGCTCGATAGCGCTGCGCCAGTGTTCGATAGAAGGTGGTGATACCACCTCCTGAACCAGCAAATTCGGGTGTGAGAATTAGGATTCGCATCAGGGTTAACTAGACAGACTCATCTGAATTGCTGCAACGAGATTCACCAGGACGAACCGATAACAAGCTGGACATGTTTTATGCCGGGCCAGACATAACGTCGAAAGGCAAAAGCGAGCGGAGCCGGCCAGCGGGGATCGAGAATTCGTGGTCGGCCATATTGGAGGATCGTAGCGCACGGGATTGAAAACGGCGGACGGCTCAAATCAATAGGGCGAAAACTGCCTGGTTGAATATCAATGTTGTATTCCGAGGTACTGTTAGTGCGGTTATTCACAGCCAGAATGAACTTGTACTTAGACGTCGTGCATGCGATCAATCGCGAGACAAAGGCATTGGGAAGATGAATAAGTACATCTTTCACTAGAAGCAGGTCTGCCGGAGGTAGAACCTCAGGATCACTTGGAGAGCGTTCAAAACGTACGTTAGGTCGAGAATAGAGTTGTCTATTCCGCAGCAAGACTTCATCTACTACGTCAAATCCGGTGTAATCTGCCCCGTGTATGTCGATGTCGCTCATATACTGCCAATCACCACATCCGAAGTCGACAATGCTTTTGACGGAATTTTCCCGGATAAAAGATTCCACCAGACGGATCAGCGGCCGGTTCGCAGTAGCAAGAGATCCCGGGCCAGAACCAAGGGCCCATGAATCCAGCTTGTAAATGCGCGTAAATATGTTTTGTGTGGATTCCGTCATTGATATGTTTCCACCTCATTCATACGCATCATCCGGTTCCGAGAGCGGTGCCGCCAGAACTGCCAAATTCGGGTGTGCAAATGAGAAGTCGTATAATGCGCTGTTCTATTTCAGTCGGGCTAGTTGCTCGACGACACGCATTTGCATTTCTCGCTGGTTCCGTCTCGATCGCATAAATAGGCGAAAACGCTCCGCACGCTCGGCAGAGTCGGACATATGAATTAGTTGCGATGTTAGTTTGACGAAGTTTGGACGCCAAGAGATCCAGGAGTCTTCGGGTGCGTCGAGCAATGTGGCGGGCATATCGCCTACTGGAACAACACCAGCATATGCCAGTTCGCGATATTTGAGGAACTCCAAGCGGCATCGCGAAGAACACACGCATGCGAAGCGATACTTGCCAAGTTCAGCGATATAGTCCTGTCCTGTAACAGAGTGTTTCTTTGGCTGGCCTATATCTGGGTAGCCTGGGTGGGGAAGTACCGTTGTCATTAGTGTTAAAGGTGGCCACAGGCGCGAAGCCCGCCGCATGCGTGCCCTTAGCGGATATAGATGCTTCGACATAGCGCCGCTGATTAGCAATCGATTTTGCCGAAGGGCATGATCGATTGGCAGTTCATACTCCTCTCTATACACATAAGGAGCGAATATAAACTGGGACCGGCGAGCGCGCGAGGCGAATAGAGCGTTGATTTCAGCCGGCTGATAGTTCAGCATCACGTGAACGTTGGGAGCATCGAGCATTTCTGCGACAAAACGATACCAGTCTTGGTCACGATGCTCCCAATAGGGATCGGGTGATCTGAGAATAAAGACAGCATGGGAATCTTCATTTATCGCCCGCAGACGCGCCAGTTCTTCAACATCCAGCCGGTTATCGACAACCACAAACTGACCAGAGTCGTCGCGGATAGTATCTAGGGATGCTGTCTTCCATCCGTAGTCTGCGGCGAACGCCGGCCCAGCGTCTCCGCTGATTAAATCTGAGTACTGGAAACTAGAAGAGAGGAGATAGACAATCTCATTTACACAGTTGCGCCCAGCATCTGAAGACACGGTAAGTGCGTCGGTCATTGATTAGAGCGCACTTTCCGCAGGCTGATCAGATTCTTGAATGAATGACCAACTGCATTTCATGTAAATGACGCCGACATCGTCATAAGGGGCGAAGCCGCTTCCGTAAATATCAGCGTTTTGAACTGAGAATCGGAATGCATCGTTCACGACGTCGAGGTCAGAGTGTCCGTCATCAAGCCATAAGTCAACAGAATACATTCCCTGCACAAATGGGGCTTCGATTGTTGCTCGAAATACGCCGGAAGTGCAATCGCCCGCCTTCGCTTCATAGCCACTCATTCGGGTGTTGATACATCCAACGGGACCGCGAGCCAAGTGATTAACGACTACGCCCATGCCAGGTTGCCGTATTGACCTGCCTTCAGTATCCCAAAACGACATTTCTATTACGATTTGTTCACCCAGAAGAAAAGTGTTTCTCTCCCTACCATCGCTATCCAACAATTGTGCTTGACGGATCCAGCGGTGGGCCCACTTCGGACGCGGGAGGCTACTGAGATCAGATAAATCGATCGTCCTTTCTGAAAGATATGAGCTGATCGCTGAAGTTGGGTCCGCGCTCAACGCAAGTCTTCCTGAAGAAAGGACGATCGCTTGTTGGCAAAGATTCTGAATCGCCGCCATGTTATGGCTGACAAAAAGTACCGTTCTGCCGCCACTCGCAACCTCGCCCATCTTGCCGAGGCACTTCTTTTGGAATTCTGCATCGCCGACGGCGAGAACTTCGTCCACTATCAGAATCTCGGGCTCCAGATGCGCGGCGACAGCGAAGGCGAGCCGGACGTACATGCCGGAGGAGTAGCGCTTCACCGGGGTGTCGAGAAACTTCTCTACCTCGGCAAAGGCCACGATCTCGTCAAATTTGCGCTTGATTTCGGCCCGTGGCATGCCGAGAACGGCGCCGTTGAGATAGATGTTTTCGCGCCCGGTCAATTCTGGATGAAAACCTGTGCCCACCTCAAGCAGACTGGCAACCACGCCCTTGATGGTGACGCGGCCTTCAGTGGGCTCGGTGATGCGAGAGAGGATTTTGAGCAGCGTCGATTTGCCCGCTCCGTTGCGCCCGATGATGCCGAGTACCTCACCGCGCTTTACCTCAAAGCTCACGTCCTTCAGTGCCCAGAACTCTTCCAGCTCGTCGCCCGGCACAACGAAGCGCCCCATCACCGTATCGGCGGCCTTGCGCATGGCCGAGCGTGCCCCGCGGGCGATAACATCGCGCAACGCAACATAGCGCTCGCGCTGCGTCTCGTGCCCGATCACATATTTTTTCCCGAGCCCTTCGGCGCTTATGACTATGTCATTCATAACCGAACATCATTTTGCAGCATCCCATAAAAATGGGTCACCGACGGCACTCTGTTGAAGGTCGATAGCCTAGGGGTGACGACATATTGCCCAGAACGGAGCTATATTAAATTCGCGATCTGCATGCCCAATAAACTCCGTTATATTGTTAACTTTCCGCACTTCCCTGATTCCGAAATAAAGCCGCAATAGCTTAGTGATGGCGCCGAAACCATGCCCCTGTTCGTAGAATTCGATTCGGCTGTACAAATCTCCGAGCAACGAAATTACACTCTTTACCGATAGACCAAGTTCGCGCAATTGCTGTGGATGGATCTCGACGAACAATATCGGGTGATACCTGCGCAGAACCGCCGTTGCTCCTTTTAATGCGAAATACTCGTAGCCCTCAATGTCCATCTTCAAGAAATCGATCGGCCCCTTGACAAGATTATCGAGTGTATCCATGCGGACAAGATAATCTCGATTGCCGTTGGAGACGCCGCTGTTGATTCCAGCGCGCAAACCCACAGTTCTCGTTTCATCCCCAACAGCGCACTCGATGATATCGACTTGGCCCAACAAGTCATTAGACTCCAAATTCGATAGTAGCCAAGGCAGATTTTCAGGTGACGGCTCTATGGCGATGACACGTCCCTTGGATCCAACCCGCTGAAGGATCATTAGGCAGTAGTAGCCAAGGTTCGCGCCGACATCGACGCTACGAAAACCTGGGCGAAGTAGGCTAGCTATCAGTTTCCTTTCGGAAATGAACCTTTCGCCTTCGAGATAAATTTGTCGGGATGGCCCGGGCCGCGACACATCACATAGAAATCGATATCGAAACAATCGGCGCGCGAGAATACGACGGGGTCCGCTGTTCCCGAATAAACGGCCCGCACGCGGTAGGCTTCGAAAGCGATATATCCAGAACCACATCCGTGCACATCGCTCGCGCAAAGTTGGAGCGCAAATCTCGGGAATTAATGTATCAATCATCGGTTTGCGCAACGAATTGCAATTTGCAGTGTAACGGGTTCTAAGTGTTCTGGGTCCAAGCTGCTGTAATGTGCTTGCTGTGCGCAGAAAATCGATCGCATAATATATCGAAATGCTTTGTCGGAAAAGAGTTCCTGAAATACCTAAATCGCTCTGGTGCGATGCTTAAATCAGATCCGCGAATGTTTTTTCCGTGTGACGGAAGTAGACTATGCCCATCCACAGCAAGATTAGGACTATGACCAGGCTGATGATGAAGCCGGGCCAGTAGATTGAGCTTTGACCGCCGAGTACGCACCAACGGAATCCGTCGATTGCGCCGACGACAGGATTAAGACTGTACCAGAAACGCCATTTGTCCGGAACAACGGAACTCGAGAATCCTACCGGAGAAACGTAGATCCCGAACTGCACAACAAACGGGATGATATAGCGGAAGTCGCGATACTTTACGTTCATCGCCGTCATGAGGAGCGCCGGTCCAAGGCTTGCCAGCATGGCTATGACGATGAAGACCGGCAGAAAAATCATGTGCCAACTGGGCACGAAGCGAAACCAGGCCATCAGCCCGCCAAGCAGAACAAAGCTGATGGCGAAGTCGACGAGTGCCACAACAGCGGCCGCCGAAGGGACGATGATGCGGGGAAAGTAGATTTTGCCGATCAGGTTGGAGTTTGAGACAAGGCTGCCTGCTGCTCCGCTCAGGACAGAAGAGAACAGGAACCAGGGCAGCATTCCCGCATAGACCATGATGGGATAGGGCGCAGTGCCTTCACTAGGCAGCTTAGCAACGCGGCTGAACACTATCGTGAAGACAAGCATAGTGAGGAGCGGCTGCACCAATGCCCATGCGACTCCGATCACGGTTTGCTTGTAGCGGACCGAAACATCGCGCCAGGCCAAAATGGCGAACAGCTCACGGTAGGTCCAAATATCGCGCCAATAGTGCTTTTCAGCGCGGCCCGGTTCGAGTACAAGAATGTGCTCGCTTGGATTGGCAGTGCTAATCATGCGGTTTTAAGCAACTCCGAAAAGACGGAATGGACACGGGCGCGGAAAGTTGCGAAGCCGAAGCGCAATTGCACCGCACGGTAAAGCGCGTCGGGGTCTGCCTTGGGACTTGTAAGGGACTCGCCTATGGCAAAGGCAAGATTCTCCGAAGTCGTCAAGATTCCCAGTTCGCCATCCGCGAGCGCATCGCGCACACCTGCGACATCAATGCCCAATGCTGGTGTACCGCATGCCATAGCTTCCAGGAACACTATGCCAAAGCCTTCGCCTGTGGATGGCATTACGAAGAGGTCAGCCATGCGATACGCTTCGATTAGTTTTTCACGGGGCAGAGCGCCAACAAATCGTACTCGATCAGTGACGCCAGCCTTGTGAGCAAGTTGTTCGAGACGTGTTTGGTCATCGCCTTCGCCGGAAATGATAAAGACAACGTCGTGCCGGGCAGCGATAAGCGCGGGTAGTGCCTTAATGACTCGATCGTACCCTTTATAGCGCTCAGTTGAGGCCATACGGCCGACTGTTAATAGAACTTTCCTGCCTTCCAAACCCCATGCGCGACGAAGCGGCGTACCGTCACCCGGTGTGTAGCAATCCGAGACTGTATTGGGTAGCACGACAACACGTTCTGGAGCTATAGTTGCCCAGCCGAGTATACGGCTACGTGTATACCGCGAGACTGAGAGCATTATCTTGGAATGCTCGCAAGCCAGACGGTTCAATCTTGACGGAGGGATCCAGGCATCGACTCCGTGCGTCTGGACCACTAAACTTGCACCAGAAAATATTGCTGCGATCCAACCAAGCGATGCCATGTACACATGCCCGCAAAAGATAATGTCCGGCTTGAGGCGCAGCAACTCCACGAATACTGACCATGAGTAAGAAAGTCTTCCGAATTTGGCCGGGCGTTGCTCAATTCCATTCGGCGGAAGCTCCGCACTGGGTGCATGACGCGGAAGCGTGACAACTCTCAAACCGGCCGAGTCAAGAGCCACAAGGAAATCGCGATTGTATTGTGCAATTCCTCCATGTCCACCAAAGGCATCCGTGACGAGCGCGAGTACCGTTGTGGTCATATGGCACTGACCGGCGATGCTGGAGAGAATCTGTTGAACACAAGCTGCGACCATTCTCGGGAAGCTTGGCCCATGGTCGGCAAAGTTGAGGGATTGGAAGCATGCCTCATCCATTTGCCCGTCGGTACGACAAATCCCGTTTTTCTACGACTGCGCACAACTTCAGGAAGCGGCACAGATGGAGCTAGTGCCAGAGCATCCTTTCCAACTCCGGGTGCGAGTTTTGCGAGCATCGGACCGACCGTTGTGACGAGTTGCCAGTCCACAAGAGGAACACGAATTTCAATACTGTGCGCCATTCCCGCCCAATCGGCGTCACTCAACAGTTGGTTGCGCATGTAGTTCGCTGATTCGAGAACGCTGATACGTGCCACATTGCTCCCCGGATCTGGAGTGAGCTGTGTACGAATGCTTTGTGCGTACCCGAGACGGTATAGACCCTCTCGCGCTATTTCGTCTCCAAGAAGTGTCGGTAACTCGTGCGGCAGGAAGAGACCGCGCCGAAGGAGATAAGCTCCTGACAAACTTGTGGCGTATTCGAATAGGCTGGCGGCTTTTGGATTCCGCCGAACGAGCGATGGAGTAAGCGCCATGATGAGTTTGCGTGCCAGCTTGCCCGCGAAGGGAACTGCGGCGAGCGCTCCATAGCGCGCCCGCCAGCGCGGAATGTCGCGGAAGCTGGGATAGCTGCCGAGGAGTTCGTCGCCGCCCAGGCCGGATAACGCAACTTTTAGCCCGGCCTCTCTTGCCACTTTTGATACGAACCAGGTGTTCACGCCGTCGATGGACGGTTGATCCATCGCTTCCATAATGCGTGGCAGATCGTTTTGAAATTCCCGCTCGTTAACACGACGCACTATATGCTCTGCGCCATATTGACGCGCCATCTCCGCAGCGAGTGGAACCTCATCTTCCGCCGTACCAGTAAATTCCTCAAAGCCGAGCGTGATGGCGCGGATCCGCTTCTGGCCTGCATCGCGCATCAGTCCGAGTAGGGCTCCGGAGTCAATCCCTGCGGAAAGGAATACACCCACTTCTACGTCGGCGAGAAGGTGCGCACTTACACTGTCGAGTACGGCCGAACGGACACCTTGCAGCAATTCACCTTCATCTACAGTGCGATTTGCACCGGACGCGTATACTGCCGCCAGATTGGCGAAGCGCTTCGGCTCGCGAGGCCCAACCTCGTCAACCCACTGAGTATGGCCGGCAGGTAATGCACGAATTTCCCGGTAGAGCGTGAATGGTTCAGGAACGCTTCCAAAGAGATGGAAGCCGACCAGACCGGCAGGCTCCGGATCGCGAGATACCTGGCCACCCGCGAGTAGTGCCTTTACCTGGGATGCGAAACGAAAGGTCCATCCATCATTGGCTGTATACAGCGGCTTTATTCCGTATGGATCACGCGCAAGAAACAAACCGCGACGCAAGTTATCCCAGATGGCAAATGCATACATGCCACGCAGTCTCTCGACAATCTGCTCTCCGCTACGAGCGTAGAGGTGCAAAAGTACCTCTGTATCGGATGTCGTTTTGAACTGCACGCCTTGCTGCTTGAGTTCGGCGCGAAGCTGCGGATAGTTGTAAATCTCCCCGTTGAAAACTACGACGGACTGCCCATCGTCGCTGATCATAGGCTGATCGGCGCGTTCTGAGAGATCAATGATGGAGAGACGTCTATGGCCTAGTCCGCAACGATGGTCCGCGCTCCACCATGCGCCGCTCCCATCCGGTCCTCGCACCCGCATCGCGTCACGCGTGGTCAGTAACTCACTCGCTTTTGGTAAGCTCGATGCACCACTGTACGCATAAATACCGTTGAGGCCACACATAAATTTATATCAGGCTTTCGTATACTCTGCGCAGCGGAGCCCGATTTACTCGGCATTGCACCTGCTCCACGTCTCGAACAAAAAGATCGTTTGATGTTTTATATCCCGCTGGGCCTTCCGAAATTACTCGCGAAATGGGATCATAGAAATACTGTTTGAAGCCATGCTCGAACAGGACATCTGTCATAACAGGACCGTGCGACTCACATTGGATGGCGAGCAGATTGGTTGACGAAAGTACGCACATTGCACCCTTGATAACCTCGTCTTCGAACCCCTCCACATCGAGTTTCGCGAACACGGCATCATTAGCTCCGGGCACATCATCAAGCAGTCTCACTTCTACGATCTGTGTGTCTTTATCGTTTGCGGTGGCTACGCGGTTCATAGTGTCGAGACCAACGGTGAAGGGAATCTCACCATTCCGCGAGCCGAGAGCGAACTGCTCCACCCTCACGCGACCTTCAATCCCATTGGCGGCGATGTTACGTCGGAGCGCGATGGCCGTCGTGGCATCAGGTTCGAATGCGATCGAATCCGCGCCGCATACCCTGGAAGCGAGAACGGTGTAACTTCCAATATTCGCGCCGATATCCAGAAAAAGATCGCCTGGCTGCAGCAAGTGAAGCAGAAACGCCATTTCGGCGAATTCGTGTAAGCCGCAGTAGAGATTCCCGGTTGCTCCTGTCATACCGCGCTTGACAGTAAGAACGGCGCCATCGACCCAGTCGACAGTGCTTTCATCGTGTATGCGGCTGGTGATTTGCCAACGTGCAAAGCGCGTCAAAGCAGCTAGACGATGTTGTCTAGCTAGCGGGTGATTCACGATGAACGAGAGGGTATCCAGAAGTTGCAATTCAGATCTTTTGTGAACAGAGAGTTTGCTGAAATCAATCCCTAACGCAGCGCTGTGATCGATCGGCCTTACGATACTTGTCTGGAGGGAGCCGTAAAGCATATGCACGGCCCCGGAGACATCGTCATTCCCCTTGATGCGACCCACCTGGAATTCAGATTTCTAGTCCTCGCCAGTTGATTCGTCATTTTCAGATCAATAGTGACGCCAGAGTAGGTGACAGCAGTCTAGCACCTAACTTCGTCCACTGCGCGAACCAGCCCCCAGTCCACTAACTGACGAGCCTTGCGCAAAGCTGGTCGCTCTACAAAGACGTAAAACAAATGCGCGAAGGCCAAAGCGACTGCTAGTGCCAGACCGGACACAATGAGATGCCCAAACTCGCCATGAACAAATCGTCTACCTAAATTGACAACACGCCCTCCGACGGGCACGTGGATCAAGTAGAGTGAGTACGAAATTGTCCCCAGATAGGTCAATATCCACCCTGGGCGTCCACTCAGTTGAAAACCTCTACCGAGCCCGATTATGGTTGCTGCTACTAATCCAGCCATTGCACTTGCCAAATTTCCGGCCAATACGGTGACAATCGTGCAGACAATTACTATGCCAGTTGCATACACAAGTCGCTCGCGACCCATGATGTATCTGAAAACTGCAGATCCCATTACAAAGAGCAGCACAAGAGAGCCCATAAACCCTCGTGAGACAGCTAATACGAAGATGCCAACCGCGAACCAATACGCTAATGAACGCCGTTTTCCAAATAGAACGCTGAATAGAAGTCCGATTGTGAGGTAAAAAGCAAATTCGTATGCCAAGGTCCAATAAACGGGCTCCATCCACTCCTGTCCTGTCCACGAAGCAATATAGAAGATATTCGATATAATTTGCGCCGTCGTGTAATCTGCGGCTTTCCCTTGGAAGCCAGGTGATAAGGCGGAGAAATGCGCAAGCACGATGACAACAATAATGCTCACTATGTATGGGAACTCGATTCGCACAAATCGCCTCGAGATGAAATTTACGAACGTCTTAAGAGAATAGGTCTCGTAAGTCATCGAGATCGAATAAGGAATAACGAACCCTGAGATAACGAAAAAGACGTCAACCCCCAGCCAGCCAAAAGACCCGCTGACTCTGACTCCATCGGTCCACGAATTCGTTAGATGAAACCATGCAACCGCGAGGGATGCCAATCCACGCAAGTATTGAACTATATCGATGCGCCTTCGCACGTCAGGTAACGCTCGGCTTGAATATCTACCTGACATACTCATTGACCGTTTGCAAATGCAAGGCGGCTTTCATGGACTCTTGATTGTGGGCCATATTATGTCTGTTGTGTATTGCGGGCCTCATTGTAATTAGAGTTTCCGTAATTCCAGGACCTACAGGATGACGTACTGCAACTGGCATAATTAAGAACCACACCGTTCAGGTTTGCACGCTCATGATTAACGTTACTAGTCGCGAAATACTGATCGGTACATTCAGCGCGCGGATGACCACTCACTGCTACCTGTTCGGTTGATCGAAGCTCGAGCGCGTGCGGACACCCAATCTTAAGCTCGAAGTTGGGACCTGTTAGCTCTGATGGGTTTCCTGTGGTTGGGAACTGTGATCATCTTCATAATCACGGGGCCCGTAATACGAATACCCATCGGTGGAGGTGTTCCGACTAGCCTGATTAAGTACAACGCCAATGACGTTAGCGTGAACTCGACGCAGCGCGCCGATAACTTCGGCTACGGCTCCGCGCTTTGTTTTTCCTGCAATCGTAGTGACAAGGACCCCGTCTGCAGCTGAAGCCATTTGCAGGCATTCCGCAAAGCCGAGCAACGGTGGGGCATCCAGAATTACGAGATCGTATTCTTTAGCGAACTCGTCGAGCAACGTTGCGATTCGAGGTCCAATCAGATCTGAGGCGCGGTGCGAACCAACTCCAGCAGGCAAGAGGCTGAGATGAGGCATATCTTGAATCTGCAGGACCACATCCTGCCAGCGCATATCGCCGTTTAGTACATTCGAAAGTCCTTCGCGCGGTGTCAATCCGAATTTTGAACTTAGACTCGGCCGGCGAAGGTCGGCATCCACGAGGAGCGTCTTCTTTCCGCGATCTGCATTTGCAATACCGAGGTGAGCAGCCAATGTGGTTTTTCCTTCGCCCGGAATGGCGCTCGTAAGAACAATCGAATGCAATATACCTTCGATATCGGAAAGCAGAATTGTATTGCGGAGCGTGCGGACAGCCTCCTCGAAATTTGAAATTGAACGATAGTAGCCCTTTTGACCGCCATTTTCGATTGAGGTTGGCTTCAAAATCGGCGCCGGAGACTTTGCAGGCTGGGGTAACCGCGCAGCTTCACGATCTGCAGGCATGGTTGCGATCACCTCTGCTCCGAGGAAACGGCTGGCTTCATTGGGATCGCGGAGTGTGTTATCGAGCGAATCATGCAGGATAGCCGCCCCAACCGCCAGGAGTAGAGACAAAATCAGCGCGAGTTCAACATTGCGTTGCTTGTTCGGATACACAGGTGACGGGGAAGGGCGCGCAAAATCGGCGATGCGAATATTGTTGTTTCTGAAGCCGGCGTTGATGTCGCCTTCGCGTATCTTCTTGATCAACTCATCATAGAGTGCCCTGTCCGCATCCGCTTCTTGCTTCAGACGCAGATATTGAAATGATTTTGAGTTGATGTTGTCCCATTCTTCCTTTGTTTCTTCTACGGCTGCTTTGAGCATCTGCTCACGGCCCCGACTCTCTTTCACTTGGGCTTCGATGCTCTTGGTGAGATCTTGCCGGGCACTCTTAACCTCCGTTTGCATTTCAGCAAGTTCACTGGCCGCCTTCCGGTACTCAGGATGGTTCGAACCATAAATGGACTTCACCGAAGCAAAATGTTGCTGGGCCTGATTGAGAGCGCCTGTAAGCTCAGTGAGCGAATTTCCTTGCTGCGTTGTCTGTTTGCTTCCATTCAGAGTTACCTGGGCGGCTTCAATTGAGCCAGAATTCAGGGCATTCCAGGCAGCCTCGGCGCGAATCCTGTCAGCTTGTGCAGTTGTATATTCGGTGTTCAATTGGAGCAAGCGCTCAGAGAGGATGTTTGTCTTTCCGTCGGGATTAATAATGTTGAGTTGTTTCTGGTATTGATCAAGCGCCAGATTCGATCGCTCCATTTTCGCCTTGAGTTCGTCAATCTGCTTTTCCATGAAGTCAGACAACCCGAGAGTCGATCGTATGCGCAAGTTATACGTGTAGGACAAATAGGAATTGGCAATTGCATTAGCCATTTCTGCGGCCGTTGCGGCACTCGAAGAACGGTACTTGATTTGGAGAAGATAAGTGCTAGGCGGACGAGTTACTTCAAGTTGGCTAAGGGATACGGGGGCTGCAAGGGCCTGTTGCGTCTTTGCAGGATTAGTACCCTCGTTCGAACTTTCGTGGCCTATAAGGTGAAACTGCTCAGCGACGGGTCGCAAAACAGCATCCGACTGGATGAGTTTGATCTGCGTGGCGAGGAACTGGTCGGCGTCAATATACGCATAGCCTTGCGACGAGTTATCTCCCACGACTTGAGTAGGTGCTTGGAGGTCAACATCCACGGTAGCAACTGATTCGTAGATTGGCGTCAGCCTGGCCGAGCGTATGAACGTTATGAGCACGCAGACCGCTACAAATGCGAGTATTTTCCATTGTTGCCGCCTCAATATCCAAAGGTAGTTCGACAGAGGAATGGCGGATACGGAAGGTTCGTTATCCTCCTGGTCAGGAATTGGTGCGAAATAGACGGGAACCGCCTGGTTGGTGTTTGAATCAGATGTTTCTACGTCGTTTGCCTTGAATTGTCGGCGCATAGGTCCCTTCCAGACAGCCTAACGAAGTCCTATATAAAGCAATGTGGTTCCCAGCGCGACCGCGATGGGAATCGATTGTTGCAGAATGTTCAACGCTACTCGATGTCCGGTCGCATCCGGAATGTACAAAATGTCATTAGCCATCAACGCGACATCAGGTGATTTTCGGTCCATGATTTTCTTCACTGGAATCGGGATTTCATTCCGTCCGCCTTCGCCGCCTTCCTGGCGGTAGATATACCCGTTACTTGCAGAATGTCCGGTCAATCCGGACGAAAGCGCAAGAGCTATCCTTACGCTGCTTTGAGACTTATCCGTTAGATAGAAGAATCCCGGCTTCTGCACATTTCCGAACACGTATACCTTGCCGGCTTCCGGAACGCGAACATCGTCACCGGGTTGTAGGGGCGGGTTCATAGATGAAGAGGCTGCATCATCAAGAAGTCCGCGAGCGGGAACGCGCCGAACTACTATCGGTTCTTTGTCATTGGCGTCCATGGCCGGATGGCTTATGAGAATCTCAGGTCCGGCGTTGTCGGCCAATCCCCCAGCTCGGGTAATAGCATCCAGCAGCCTCACATCTCCCATTGCCTGAAAGGTTACTGGCGATTTGACTGCACCTACTACCGTTATCTGACGACTCTGGTACTCCATAATGGAAACGCTGACCATTGGATCCACAAGGACCTTGTCGCTTACGAGAACAGTTACTATCGCCTTCTCCAATTCTTCGGGATAAAGTCCGGCTGCGCGAATGTGCTCTTTGATCATTGGCAGACGAATATCGCCATCTGCACTTACGCGAGCAGTGCGGGTCAATTCCGGAGAGTCATAGACCGTGATCCCTAACAGGTCGTTGGCACCGATCTTGGACACCGGAAGGTTTGAACCTGCACTGATCGTGGTTGCTCCTGTTCCCACTGAACTTCCAGAACTGGCCTGCTGCGCGGGGATGGCGAGTCCGGCGCCAAGTGCAGCAATTGCGAATACCATGCTCCTCATAATTGCTCCGTGGATCTACTGCTGGCGAACGAGAACATTAAGAGACTGAATTGAGAACGAAAACTAAATAGATCTATTGATGAGCCCTGCTGCATTCGCTTTGACTCTGAGCGCGCACTGTGCGCGCCTGCGAAGAAACCGCGTAAGGTTGAGACGATATTCACCGTCGCCGCCGCCGTGAAAGCAAGAGATCCTTGCCGTTCCTGCTCCGATTTCAAGATCATCGGCTCTCCTGCTTGGCAACAGACGCGACTAGCTCAACAAGATCATTCACCCGCTGATCTAGATTGCCGAGTCGCGAGCGGAATTCGTCGACGAAGCCAGACGGTGTAGTTTCACGAACTTGCTTGTTAAGTAATGCACGCATTGCATCACGCGTTAAATCTGAGACGCTTCTTGCCCCGGTTGTTGCGCACAACTGCTGCAAAGCCGAGTATTCGTCTTCAGAGAGTCTGACACTAATCATTCGCGAACGGGGTTTTAGGACAGTCATATTGAATTCTGGCCTCAGTGACAAAGCGTCCGAACGAGCGGATTGCAGGAATTTGGGAGGGTAACTTAGTCGCGATAGGTTGAACTAAATCAACATTCAGCCGGCGAGTTAAACCGACCGGCCACTTCTACGGGATTTCAAATTGTGGGCGGCCAACAAGACATGGGGGTGGGCATCGGCGCAGTTATCAAGGTCCGGCTTGAATATACCTGGTTGTTGGCACAATTCAACGAACACCAGATTGGTTGAACCGACGGTCTTCAGTTGCGGCTATGTCGTGTTTCCTGGTCCGGTCAATCTGAAACTCAGAAGAGCAGGGAACGGTATGCCCACGGATGCAGGCTTCGCCCCTCCCAGTCCCACAACTATTGATGGACTGCGTTGAAACACATGGAGCTTCCGCGGGAAAACGATGATAGGGCGCGAGCTTCTTGGGTCTCGTCTCTAATGTTCGCTAGTAAACGGAAACAGATAGACGAAAACTACCATGGCAGGACCCCGAAATCAATACAAATGTGTGACATTTGCATAACATTCACTTTTTGCGCCTAAATCGTCCATTCGCTGAATTTCGCAACCCACTTATGCCCAGCCGCGTAGTCGATAAACCCACATCCCAATCCACTCTCGGATTACGTTGCTGGAGTTTGCCATCGCGCCGGATGTAGGAAGCCATTTGAAAATTGTTGCAATCGCTCCCCCAGAAAGAAAGTTCGCGGGCGCGGCAGTTACATCAAAACCTGCTTTGCAAAATGTGGCTTGAGCCCTCGGCATGTGGATAGCTGACGTAACCAGGATGATCCGATTGATTCTTCGCGATTCGAGAAGCTGGTGGGTGAAAACCGCGTTCTCGTGTGTGTTGACTGACGTGGTTTCGACAAGTATTGCTGAATCCGGCACACCCCATTCCTCAAGCATGCTCCGCATTTCATCTGCTTCGTGCAAAGTGCGAACCTCCGGATCAAGAGGACTATCTCCTCCGCTTGCAACGATGAGCGGAGCCTTGCCTGCACGATACAAACGCATCGCTTCCAGCAATCTGTCTGAGGTTGCGATCAGTCCACTTGAAGGATGCCCTTCGCTGGGCATGCTTATCGAGCCGCCCAAGACCACGATCGCCTCTGCAGCGGGTTCGGCCTCAACACCTTTGTCCACATACTGACTCTCGAGCGAGCGAACCCACCACTGCGAGGTAGTGGGGCATCCCGTCACAAACAATACGATCAGGGCCGTAGTATAAAGGCACCAAGAGACTCTCGATGAGCGCCTGCGCAGGATCCATGCAATGATCAGCAGAATGAGAATGAAGGCTGGGGGATCAATAAAGAGAAAGATTATTTTGCTGGCCAAATTGAACATGATCGCAACTCAATCATACGATCACTCACAAGTGCATTCTGCGGAGAAGGGAATACCCCTCGCATTTGCAGATTGTTCTGTGCCAGATCGCTCGAAAGGCCTTAGCGGCTCGCGGAGGATGAAGACTGATTGGAGAGTGCAATTCCTGCACCGGCTCCAGCGGCTACCAGCGCGCCTGCGATGATCCACTTGGTCTTTCCACCCATCGAAGTGGGACCATTGATGCTCATCGTCTTTACGCACAGCATGGTTGTCCCGTTTCCGCCTGCAGGTCCCTGAAGGACACCGGTAACAACCACCTTGTCGCCTACCATTGTGTGCGAATCTTTACAGGTAAGGATGTATCGCACATTCGCATCAGTGGTCAGATAATAAGTGCCATTGTCGAATGTAACCAGACCCACTCCAGAGAACTCCGACGTATTGGCTCCAGCCTGCATTGCGAATGAGAGCGCGTGTCCAGGAAGAATGTTGGCGAGCATAACGCCGTTGTCGTTCACTACGCCGAGTGTGCCATCAAGTGCAGCGATCTCGACTGTGTTACCCGACTTAACCGAAACAACGCCGCGAGAATGGGGCGCTGCGGGAACAACATGCAGACCATTTGCCTGGAGCTGAAAAGTACCGGCGGACATCAATTCGCTCTGGCCCTGCTGAAGAACAATATGGTCGCTGTAGAGGGTTCCGCGAGAATCCGCCGACATCGTAATCTCAACGCCCTTGTTCAAGCGGAGATCCGCTGAGGCCTGGCCGGTCTCAACCACAGAACCATTAAACAGGGTCGCATTTCCCTTGACGCTGTAATTGTCGACGCGCATGTCTCCGCGTGCACTTGCAGTGCCGATTGACACTGTGCCCGCTTCTGCATAGGTCAAGAAACAAAGTAAAACAGCAGTAACCTGGAGTTTCTTGAACATCGCTCGCCCTCGCTCGTTGCACAGACGTAACCTGTCTGGCCTAAACTCCTTATACCTCAGAATCGCCCGAACTGCAACCAATTTGTTCTTTTAAAATCAATGAGTTATGTATTACCTACGTAATACATTTCTGGTCGAACTGTAAAGCTTCGCCTGGTTCACTTCATGGACGAGCAGTAATCTATACCGCTCCTATCCAGTAACGTATGGTGCTTTTGCCAAAGTAATTTGACAACAAATGACATACGCGAAGCCGCAGCCCTGGACCCTGAATCGGCCCGGACCAAATGCTATCCTTGCCCTTTAACAACCATGCCGAATTTGCACAAATCGGTTGCGTCCGCCCTGCGGGTCATCGTCGCTGCCGCCTGCTGCGTCGGGATCTGGAGTTCGCTTAACTTTGCCCGTGCGGATTACTTTTTCCAAAAAGACACCGATCAGTCAATCAGATCCGCGATCCACTTTGTGCCCGACGGTTGGCCATATTACATGCGGCTAGCTCAGTTCGACCGGGCGGATGCCCGACAATTGCTCGAGTCATCGCTGAAGCTTAACCCCTACAACGCTCAGGCCGACATTGAATTAGGCTTGCAATACGAAGCTGCCGGAGATTTGAGTCAAGCTGAAAGGCATCTTCTCAACGCCTACAGTATTGATCGCACGTACCTGCCTCGCTGGAGCCTCGCAAACTTTTATTTCCGCCAGAATAATATGCCGGCATTCTGGGCTTGGTCCAAGAGTGCCGCAGACATGCCGGCCGACGACATTGGTGCGCTTCTCGAACTGTGCTGGCGGGCTAGTCCGGACGCCTCGGCAGTCACGGCGGCAATATTGAATGAGAAACCGGAGTTCCTTCGACAATATCTTAATTTCCTGATTGCCAAGGGTCAGCCGCAGGTGGCTGCCAGCGTAGCGCCGCACTTGCTTCAATCCGGCGACCCACACTCCGATCTGCCTGTCTTGCTGTCTGAATTGAACAGCCTGATCAAAATGAACGATTCTTCTGACGCTGTAGGGCTGTGGCGTCTCCTCACTGCTCACAACTGGGTTGAAGCGGATTCGACTATTCCCAACAACCCGAAGTTTCTGCGTACTCCGGTGCCAGCGAGTTTTGACTGGTCGATTCCCGAGTACGAGGGACTGCACTCGTGGCCCGGGGCAGATGGTTTGCAGACGGAATTCAGTGGATCTGAGCCAGAGGATTGCGTGATTGCAGACCAAGCTGTGGTTATTGGCCCCGGAGAATATGCGCTGAAGTTCAGCTATAGGACATCCAATATCCGTCCCAACACAGGGATCCGTTGGCAGATTGTCGATTCCAGGTCACAGCAGATTCGCGCAGAGTCCGCGGACCTCTCAAGTGATCAAGGCAAGGAATCTGAATTGGATTTTTCTCAAAATGAGAATTCCATCTTGATCCTTAGATTGGTCTATAAGCGGACACTTGGCACGGTAAGGGCTTCCGGCACTCTAAATATTGAGTCTGTCCAAGTTAAAGCACGACTTGGTTCATGATCTCTGGCCTAGTTTTTGCAGTCCCATCGTATGAAGTCCAGAGCAGGACTATGTTGCAGCTTTACGGGGCTCGTCGTAACGAAATACCGTCCTCTTTCTCCCGTGACATGTATAACACTGCCAACATTAGAAAAATCCACCCCGAAACGGCGGGACGAGGGAATGGGAAGTCAATACATGCATGAAGCATGATCGAGATAAGGCCAAGCCCCCATGGATTGCGGACTGCGGCAGGTACAGCCGCAGCAAAAGGAATCAGTAACAAAAGCAGGAATGGAATCCCGCCATCGGCTGCAAACTCCGCCCAGTCATTGTGCGTGTGGTTCGCGTAAAAAGGGTAGTCCTTGATTGCATAGCGCTGATACACGGCGGGAAACGTGTCGAGCCCGTAGCCGGTTAGCGGCCGCTGCTTTGCCATGTCCACCGCTGCGAGCATGAACTCCTTGCGGACGAGGTATGGATCATTCTGCTGAAAGCGCACCCACACTCGTTCCCAACCGACGGCGAAGGTAAACACCGCTGCAAGCACAGGGACCATCAGGACCATTGAAACGGTAGAGCGGCTTGGCAGTCCTGACTGAGGTTCGCGCAGTTTCACCAGGCCAATCACCATAATGGCGAGCAACTCCGCGGTACAGAGCGCTGCGCCCGCGCGCGATGCCGATCCAATCACCGAACCGTAAAGGAGTCCGCCCGAGAGTACATACCACCACGACCGCCAGCCCTCCCGCAGCGCGCGCCATAGTGCGATGGGAAGCGCCAGTTCAATAAACTGTGCGTAATTGTTGTACGAGGGAAACGTCGCATAAACGTCTGGATACCCGCTGTCGAAAATCCACAGGACCTTGCCGTCGGACGTGAACAACTGCGTCAAGCAGAGGACCGCCATCGCTGTCGCGAATATCAGAAACGCGCTCAGGATGTTTCGCCGGGCAGTCCTTTCCCGCGCCGCAACCTGGGTTAAAAAGAAAACTCCAACCAGCGCTCCCCAACGTAAAACCGCCGCACGAGTTTCGAAAGTTGAGGATGTAGTGTGGGCGAGAATTTGCATTAAACCCCACAGCGGTATGAAGTACACGAGAAATGCCGGCCATTCCTGCGCCATCTGTTCCTTGCCACGATGAATCCCGGCGACTAGATAAACGCCAAGGAGAGCAAATATCCCGATCTGGAATGACTGAAGAGCCCAAGCGTCGCGGACGAAGACCGTTCCCGTGGCGTAAACCAGCAAGAAAAGTAGACAGACCGCAACGACCCTCGAAGACTGCCGAAGGGAATTGTCAACCGGGTTAAACTTCCCGGCATCGGCGATGAAGGGCACGACGGGCAATGCGACTATTGTACGGCACGTTTGCAGATCGGGCCGAAACGTGAAATGCGCGCCATCGATCACTCAAAAGAAAAATAAAAGCCAATGTTTAAGTGGATCCAGCTCAACCGCAATTCGATTGCAAGTTCAGTCACATCCCAAATTAGCGAGCACTAATAATGCATTCGAATTGTCGTCTGATTCGCATGCACCATTGTGCCGATAAGTCCTCCAGGCGCCAACGGAACGCCGGCGGAGGACCGAATGAACAAGCTTTGCAGAACGCTACTGTGCTCGTTTCTCATCGCATACGGGTTACATTGCCTGGCGCAGAACGCTAAGGTACCCTTTAGGCAAATTGAGCACGACGCTCAATTGACCGCAAACTTGAACATCTCCGACAGAGAAGATGCGCTGAGCCACTCATCTGAGGCATATGCCGCTCCGGCGGCTTCATCCGGCTCAAGCTATATGCGGCCCAGTTATAAGCAGCCTCATGTTCTCGATTCAAAATATCTCCTCATAAATGGGCTGCACTTCGGAATGGCCGCGCTGGATATTGGGCTCACCCAGCATTGCATCGCCAATCACCGCTGCAGAGAAGGGAATCCGCTTATGCCATCATCGCTCGCCGGGCAAGTTGGGATGGATTCCGCGCTGGTCGGCTCGAGCGCATTCATCAGCTTTCGCTTGAAGAAAGCGGACAGCAAACTCTGGTGGCTTTCTCCAGTTGCGGGCATAAGTGCACACACCGCTGGAGCATTGTCGGGCTTCATCAATCGCTGAGGCCCTCCGGCCCCTACGACAAAAGCCGGAAGAGGCGCTGTAAATGCGTCTTCCGGCTATATGGTCTTGAGCCTTGCCCATCCGTCGGTCCTTCATATTCCTGCAACCTTTCAAATGGAGTCAGCAAGCCACATCCTTGACAAGAACCTTTCATCGAGTTTAAATATGACTGGTAGTCAAAAATGGGTGACAGTCGTATATGGGCAACGGGCAACAACCAAAAAAGATGAGAGTCGCAAGTGGTCAGCGTTCTTCGGATTCGTCAAAGAAATCCCAGGCCGAAGCGTCTTCCGGGCGACGGGAACGGCGTGCTGCCGAAACACGTCTCAAGCTCTTCCGCTGCGCCTTGGCTCTCATCGCCGAGCACGGTCTTTCCAACGTGACGGTGGAAGACATCACCGAGGCGGCCGACGTAGGCAAAGGTACTTTTTTCAACTATTTCGAGACAAAAGATCACGTGCTCGGCGTCATGTCAGAAATCCAGATCGGCAAGATCAGAGAGGCCGCGTCAAAAGCGGCTCACGGCAAGCAATCAATCCACGCCGTCCTTCATGAACTCGCTCTGCGGCTGGCCGAGGAGCCCGGTCGCAGCCCGTCGTTGGCCCGCGCCCTCATAGCATCCTTCCTGGGAAACCAGGGCATCCGCGAAATCTTGAAACGAACCATGCTTGAGGGCCGTAAGTCAGTTGGGGAGATAGTTGCGGCGGGGCAGAAGCGCGGCGAGATTAATCCCAACCTGAAAAAGAAGAAGGTATCCCTGCAATTTATGCAAGCCATCATGGGTACCGTCTTGATCTGGTCGCTCAACGAAACTCCAATGCTCAATGCATGGATCGAAGACAGCTTTCAGCATTTCTGGAGATCGGTCTCTATCTCCGGTGGGGAGCAGGAACCATGAATTCCAGTTCTTTCAAATTCGGCATTTTTCTATTCCTGATGGTCACGCTCAGCGTCTTGACGCCATTTTCGAGTCTCGCTCAGCAGCAAACACCCTATCGGCTTACTTTGCAGGATGCGATTCAAAAGTCGCTCCAGGCCAACTTGAATGTCCTGCTCGCCCAGTCGCGCGTCGACGAATCTGAAGGAGCGCGGCAGCGGAGTTTGTCGGCAGCGTTGCTCCCGCGTGTAAATGCGCAAACCTATGCCAACGTTCAGAACCGCAATCTGCGCGCATTCGGCATCTCTGTTCCCGGCCTTCCACTCCCCGCCGTCGTGGGGCCATTTTCCAATTACGACGCCAGAATCTATGCGCAGCAAAATTTGCTTGACCTGACCACCTATCGCACCTTCAAGGCCAGCGAAATCGCTGTCGATGCCAACAAGCTGGATGAGCGCGATGCCCGCGACTTGATCGTCCGGGTAACCGCGTCACTCTATTTGAATGCGCAGACCGCCGCCTCACGAGTAGAGGCCGCCCAGTCGCGTGTCAACGACTCAACCACGCTGCTCAAGCTGGCAACAGACAAACATGATGCGGGCACCGCCACCGGCGTGGATGTATTACGTGCCCAGGTGCAGCTTGCCAATGAACAGCAGGCTTTACTGGTGTCGCAGAACGATCTTAAACAGGCGCTTCTCGCATTGGCGCGCAACATGGGCATCAGTCCGGGTACGAATATCGAGTTGGCAGACCCGCTTCAGTATCGATCTCTCACCCAGCCTCAGCCCGAGGCCCTCTTGACTCGAGCGTTGAAGGCACGCGCAGATTATCTGTCGCTTGCCAAGCAGCGCGAGACCCTTCTTGAGCAACAGCACGCCAACCAAGCTCGCTATCTCCCCAAACTCAGCCTCAATGGAAACATTGGCGAACTCGGTCGAAGCATAGGCAGTATGCAGACCACAGGCCTCATCCAGGGACAGATTGATTTCACTGTTTTCGACCGTGATCGCAGTGGCGAAGCAATGCAGCTGGCAAGCCGCATCAAGCGAATCGACGCTCAGATTGCGGATCTCGAGCGCGGCGTCGATCAGGACATTCGTCAGGCGCTCTTGAATCTCGACTCTGCCGCGCAGCAGGTGAATGTCTCCGAGCAAGGACAGGAGCTTGCGCACCGTGAACTCACCCTGGCACAGGATCGCTTCCAGGCCGGTACTACAAACAACGTTGAAGTAGTAACGGCGCAAGATGAACTTTCGCGCGCGCAGGAGAACTATATTGTGGCCGTCACCCGGCACGTCGATGCCAAATGCGCACTCGCCCGCGCTCTCGGCGACACGGAAAAGAACCTTCAGCAGTTTTTGGGAAATTAATCGGCGACTCTGCAAAAGCACAGTGCCTGAAAATCCCGAGGGATAGATGCAATGAAACGACTGATACTAATCGTCATTCTGCTGGCAGCGGCTGTTGCCGCCGGAATTTATTTTTATCCGCGCCTCAAGGCCAAGCCAGCTCCGGCAAATGAGATTACGCTCTCTGGAAACATTGAGGCGCACGAAAGTCTGTTGAGTTTCAAGATCCCCGGCCGAGTCATCGAGCTACCTGTCGAAGAAGGCCAGCAGGTGAAGCAGAATGATCTGCTCGCCCGTCTCGAAGATTCCGACATCAAGCAGAAGGTACGCATCGATGAAGCCAGCGTAGCCGTGCGGCAATCAAATCTGGATCTCACCATGGCCGGTACGCGCGATCAGGAAATCAAGGCGCTGCAGCAAACCGTCATTGACGCCCAGGCCGATCTCGCCCTCAAGAAGGCCGATAGCGATCGCGCTCAACAACTGTTCAGCAAAGATGAATTATCGGCACAAGATCGCGATCGCGCGGCCACGGCCCTCAAGCGTGCAGATGCGACCCTGAGCGCTGCCCAACAACGACTCAACGAAGCACAAGAGGGCGCTCGCAAAGAAGACATCGCCATCGCGCGCGCTAATCTCAATCAAGCCAGGGCCAATCTCGGCTTGTCACGTATTAATGCCGGTTATGCAACCTTGCGCGCTCCGTCTTCAGGCGTCATTACAGTTCGTCAAGCGGAACTCGGCGAAGTTGTCGCGCCCGGATCGCCTGTAGTTTCCATCGCTGATCTCGACCACATCTGGCTCCGCTCCTATGTCGCTGAAACGGACCTCGGCCGTATTCATTGGGGCCAGGAGGCAACCGTCACTACCGACACTTATCCCGGCAAGCATTATCAGGGCAGCATCTCGTTCATCGCACCCAATGCGGAGTTCACTCCCAAGAGCGTTCAAACGTACAAAGAGCGCGTCACTCTGGTCTATCGCATCAAGATCGATATAGACAATTCTAACCACGAATTGAAACCAGGCATGCCGGCCGATGCTCACATTCAACTGGCGCCGGAGCCAAATGCAAATCAACAACCTGCAACAACGGCCAGGTAATGACGAATTCGCACCCAACCGAAAGTGCTATCGCTATCAGGGCCGAGGGGCTTACCAAAAGTTTTCCCGGCGTGCGTGCAGTCGAGGGGCTCAGCTTCGACGTGCGTGCCGGCGAAATCTTTGGCCTGGTTGGCCCCGACGGAGCTGGCAAGACCACCACTCTGCGCATGCTGGCGGGCATTTTGCCGCCCGATGCGGGGCAGGCAAGCATTGCCGGCTGCGATGTTGTTCGCAATCCCGAACGCGCAAAGCACGATCTCAGCTATATGCCGCAACGTTTCGGCCTTTATGAAGACCTCACGGTAGATGAGAACATTCGTTTCTACGCCGACCTCTTTGGCGTCCGCAGAACGGAGCACAAAGATCGGTCTGCACGGCTGTTGCAGGCAGCAGGCATGAGCGAATTTCGCTCGCGGCTGGCAGGCAAACTCTCCGGCGGAATGAAACAGAAGCTCTGCCTGGTTTGCGCCCTCATTCACCGTCCCAAGGTGATCCTGCTCGACGAGCCGACCACAGGCGTCGATCCAGTTTCAAGGCGCGACTTCTGGCGCATCCTCTATGAATTGATTGCAGAGGGCGTTGCAATTCTCACATCCACTGCCTATCTCGACGAAGCTGAACGCTGTCATCGCGTCGCACTCATGCACCAGGGCAAGCTGTTGTTCTGCGATACGCCGGCGAATTTGAAATCGCGCCTTGGCAAAGACGTTCTCGCCGTCAGCGCTGCTGAACCGCATCCCGTACGTAATGCGCTCGAACATGCTGACGGGATTTCGAGTTTGGTACTGACCGGAGATGGCGTTCACGTCGTTGTCGATCATGCGGCACAAAGAATTCCTGAGATCGAGTCGCTGTTGAAGAACGCAGGCGCCCCCTTCGATGGAATTCAAAAAGTATCGCCGACCATCGAAGACCTCTTTGTCGACGCAGTCTCCAGTGGAGGGCCGCAACGTGCCTGAGACGACAAATTCGGTGGTGATTGAGAAGCTGGTAAAGCGCTTCGGCGATTTCGTTGCCGTGGACAACATCAGTCTCTTCGTCCGCAAAGGCGAGGTCTTCGGATTTCTCGGACCCAACGGCGCAGGAAAATCCACGACCATCCGAATGCTCTGCGGCCTGCTGACGCCGACCGCGGGCCGCGCTGAAGTTGCGGGTTTCGATGTTGCTCGAAAGCCCGAATCCGTTCGCCAGAACATCGGCTACATGTCGCAAAAATTCTCACTCTACAACGACCTCAAAGTGATTGAAAACCTGCGCCTCTTCGCCGGACTATACAGCGTACCCTCAAGCGTCCTCAAAGACCGCATTGAATGGGCGCTCGCAATGTCGAACCTCAAAGGGCACGAAGATCAGATCACCGCCACATTGCCCGGCGGATGGAAGCAAAGACTCGCCCTGGGCTGTGCAGTGCTCCATCAGCCGCCCATCTTGTTCCTCGATGAGCCAACGTCTGGCGTCGATCCAATCTCGCGCCGACAGTTCTGGGATGTAATTCATCACATGGCCGCGGAGGGTGTGACTGTCTTTGTAACCACGCACTATATGGAAGAAGCCGAGTATTGCAACCGACTGGCTCTCATTTTTCGCGGCAAAATAGTCGCGCTTGGCACGCCCACCGAACTTAAGCGCAACTCTATGAAAGGCGAATTGCTGTTGGTCGAATGCGAGCCTCTGGGAGACGCCATGGAAGCATTGCAAAAGACTCCCGGCGTCATGGACGCTGCTGTTTTCGGAAATGCACTACACCTTGTTGTCGAAAATGCGGCAGCTACGGAGCCGAACATTCGTGCTGCCCTTAATCAAAATGGCATCGCACTGAGCCGCATTTCATCCATCCGTCCTACCCTTGAAGACGCCTTCGTTTCGCTCACCACCTCTCGCGGACCAGAGGAGCGCAAGCAATGAGCCTCACTCGCCTTCTCGCTGTCGCAAAGAAAGAGGTGTTGCATATCCTGCGCGATACGCGCAGCCTCGGCATCGTCGTTATAATGCCGGTTGCTCTAATGCTGCTCTTCGGCTATGGAGTCAATCTCGATCTCAAGAAGATTCCAATTTATGTCTACGATCAGGATGGCAGCCAGCAGAGCCAGGACCTTCTCAAGCGCTTTCAGGCCAGCGAATATTTCCAAATTGCAGGCGTTGTCGACAACAATGCGGCCATCGCGCACGCGCTCGATTCTGGCCAGGCCCGGATGGGCTTTGTCATTCCCTGGGACTTCTCGCGGCGGCTCAGCAGTGGCGGGTCCGTAGATGTCCAGGCGCTTGTAGACGCAACCGACAACAACACCGCCAATGTGCTCATGGGCTACACGCAGGCCGTCGTTCAGGGATATTCAGCCGACGTTCAGATTGACTGGCTTCAATCGCGAGGGCTGTCGGTTCAGGTGGCGCCGCTGAGCGTGGAAACCCGCACCTGGTACAACGAAGATCTTGAAAGCAGCTCGTTCATAATTCCCGGCGTTCTTGCGCTCGTCATGTCAGTCATCGGCGCATTTCTAACTTCGCTCACCATCGCGCGCGAGTGGGAGCGCGGCTCAATGGAGCAGCTTATTTCGACGCCGCTCACCGCCATGGAGATCATGCTGGGCAAGCTCACGCCGTATTTCGTGCTTGGCATGCTCGACGTTGCAGTTTGTGTCGTACTTGCGGTCGGATGGTTTCATGTGCCTTTTCGCGGCTCCTATCTGACGCTTGCAGTCTGCTCCGCGCTATTTCTGGTAGTGGTTCTTTCGCTCGGCTTCTCCATCTCGGTGGTCGCTAAAAGTCAACTTGCCGCCAGCCAGATTGCCCTCATCATCACGTTTCTTCCCGCATTCCTGCTCTCCGGATTCTTGTTTGCCATTGAGCAAATGCCCCCCGCACTACAACTAATCACGCGCATCTTTCCGGCACGATATTACGTGACGATTCTCAAAAAAATATTTCTCAAGGGAACACCGGTAGCGATGCTCGGTGCAGACCTGTGGCCGCTCGTCGCATTCACAGTAGTGCTCACGCTGGTTGCTACGCGCAGCTTCCACAAGAGACTGGAATAGAGGAAAAACAATGTTCAGCCGCCTCAAGCAGATGCTGATTAAAGAACTGATTCAGGCTGTGCGTGACAAGCGTACGCGCTTTATCCTGATCGGTCCTCCAATCCTGCAGATGCTTGTGTTCGGCTACGCGGCCAATTTCGAAATCAGCAATGTTGCAACAACGATCGTCGATCTCGACAATAGCCAAAAGAGCAGGGAACTTGTTTCGCGTTTCACGTCCAGCCCGTACTTCAATGTTCAGCAAAGATTGGATGACCCAAGAAAGGCGCACGACCTGATCGAAAGTGGGAGCACGACTCTTGCGATTGAAATCGACGCTGGCTTTGCGCAGAAACTCGAAAAGGGCCAGACAGCGCCGGTACATGTGATCGTGGATGCCACCAATTCGAACACCGCGCTGATTGCATCGGCATATGTTTCGCAAGTTGCGCTCGGGTTTGCTCAACAAATGCAGCACGACCGCATTTATCGGATCGCTCCGCAGCTCATCGATCAGCTTCCTTCCGTCCAACTGCAGCAGCGTCCGTGGTACAACACCGACCTCAGCAGTCGCTGGTTCTTTGTTCCGGGCGTCATCGGCAGCCTCACCACGCTGCTGGTCATCACGCTCACTTCTTTCGCCGTTGTGCGCGAACGCGAAATTGGAACACTCGAACAGATTATGGTCACGCCCATTCGGCCTGTTGAATTCATTCTCGGTAAGACCTTGCCCTTCTTTCTCATTGGCCTTTTCGACGCATTGCTGATCGGCGCGGTCGGCACCTTCTGGTTTCATATTCCCTTTCGCGGCAATGTCTTCGTGCTGCTATTCGGAGCAGTGCTCTTCCTGATCTGCATGCTCGGCGTTGCATTGCTGATCTCAACTGTTTCATCAACGCAGCAGCAGGCCATGGTTACATCGGTTTTCGTAATTATGCCAACTATTACATTCTCCGGGTTCGGTTTTCCCATCAGCGCCATGCCACAGTGGATGCAAACACTGAGTTACGCGATTCCGCTGCGGTACTTCCTCATCGTGCTGCGAGGCACTTATCTAAAAGGTGTTGGAATGGACATTCTGTGGCCGCAGATGGCTGCAATGGCCGGTGTTGGAATAGGCTTGTTGACCCTCGCCATCATGCGCTTCCACAAAGCGCTTGACTAATCACAATCCCTATCGAAGGTCACCCTCTTCGTCCAGCTGCGTATCATTTATGCATATCTCTTGCAGTACATCGAGCAAACGCCTGGGATCGAAATTGGAGACGTGGTACTGTTCTTTCCCGCAAGGATTATTTCCCCCTGGCGACACGGTGACGATCGGGATACCCGCACGCAAAGCAAGCATCTGATCGATGAATTGTTCGCAGTTTCGCCGGCCCAATTCAGTATCAACTACGACACCGTTGACATTTGGAAAGCGCGCCAGCATTTCAATCGCCTCATCAGGACTGTAGGCTGTAATTACATTCAGCTTTGCTGTTTCGATGACTAACTTACGGGTGGAAATACTTCCGGGATAGTCCTGATCCAGAACTAAAAAGCAAGGACGCATGCATTCTCCATTCCGGTCCGCAAATCGCCGGACCTCATAGCTAGATGCAGCAAAGTCCCGGTAAGATTGCCCCGCCCACCCACTTTATTAGTGCGCAAAGGTTGCCTGTTACCTGCAGATTTCTGCCGCCGCAGGCCATTGAAAAGTCGAGCCTTAACTTAGTGAATTGTTTTTGAGCGTCGCTGCATATAATCCATCAATAAATATTGTCCAAGCGTATCCGGAGTAGTGAAATAGGCTTTGCCTCTGCACATCGCAGAAACCTTGTGCACAAACTGGATCAAATCGTAATCCGTGGCAAGCATGAAAGTGTTAATCAGCACATTACTGCGCTTGCAGCGATTTACTTCTTCCAGCGTTTCACTTACCACCAGCGGATCGAGCCCGTACGCATTTTTATAAATGCGACCATCGGGCAGCGTCAGTGCCGATGGTTTGCCATCCGTGATCATCACAATCTGCTTCATGTCCTTGCGTTGACGCGCCAAAACCTTCTGTGCAACGCGCAGTCCTTCGCGCGTATTGGTGTGCCACGGACCTACTTTAACGCGCGCCAGTTGCGAAACCGGAATCTCCTCGGCCGAATCGTGAAACAGTACCAGCGAGAGTGAGTCCCCTGGAAACTGCGTGCGAATCAAATGCGAAAGTGCCATGGCCACGCGCTTCGCTGGTGTAAAACGATCCTCGCCGTACAAAATCATCGAGTGCGAACAATCAAGCATCATCACCGTTGCGCACGAGCTTTGATATTCGCACTGGTGAACGTGAAGATCCTCATACTCCATATTCAGCGGCAATCCAATGCCTTCGCGCGCAATTGCGGAGCTCAGCGTGGCCGTTGTATCCATATTGAGTGTGTCGCCGAATTCGTACCTGCGCGTCCCGCCGCTTGCCTCAATTCCGGTTGCCCAATGCCTGGTGTCGTGACGTCCGTAGCTCGACTTGCCCAATGAACCAAGCAGATCGCGAAGCGCTTTGAACCCCAGAAAGTCCAGGCTCTTGTCGGTCACTTCAAAGCGCGCCTCGCCTTCCATTCCGCCGGCTTGTCCTGCGCTCTGTTGCTCATTTTGGGCATTCGGTTTGCCGCCAGAGAACGAGATGTAGTTTTCGTTCTCCATGCGCTGGATGAGCTTCTCGATCAGATCGTCCAGATTGCCCTGCGACATCATTTCGTCGAGCTTTTCGCGAATTGATTCGTCAAAAGCATCTCCATTTTCCAGCGCCTGTCGCAATGCTTCGCGCAGGTTCTCCATACTCTGCTCCAGATCCTGAAACTGGGAATAAGGATCATGAAAGCCGGAGTTTAAAAAATAGCCTGAAAGACCCTGCAGCAAATCCTCCAGGTCAATTTCCGAAGCCAGATCGCCTTTGTATTTTGTGTAATGAGTCCTTCTCATGGGAGAGCCCTCGGCAGCACCAATCCAGTCACTCAGTTGTATCCGCTTCGCGGAGTCCGCCGCGCGCGTTGCCAGTCATCGTACTCAATCTCAACCTCGGCGCGTTCCTGTCGGCGCGGCGACGGTTCGTGCGCAGAAAAAACGCGCTCTTCGGTACGGCTCAATTTGCGATGAGCCACCAATCCTTCCAGAAAGAATTCAGCGGCCGATACGACCTTCGGTGCAGCGTCCGACTTGCCAATGCCAAGCGGTTTCAGCTTTTCAAGCAGCCCCTGGATAGGTTTCAGGTCCGCCAGTGCCTCAGCGGCTGGATGATCATCGTCCAGCTTGACAGTCCCGCCGAGATTGAACCACTGTTCCACCTGCTTTGTGTCGGCGCCTGCAAAAAACTTGTCGAAAATCTTGCCGACTGAAGTGCGAATCAGGTCACGCACAACCGTATCCGTGCCCTTCATCTCGCCTTCATATTCCAGTTCCAGCTTGCCGGTCATGCCAGGCAGCGCCGCATAAATGTCGCTCACGCGCGGCAGAACCACCGCCTCGCCATTTACCAGCGCCCGTCGCTCGGCATTCGACACAACAAGCTCAAGCGTCGATATGGGCAACCGCTGGCTCACTCCGCTGCGCTTGTCCACTTTCTTGTCCTCACGCGCGGAGAAGGCCACCTGCTCCACAATTTCGCGAATATAGGCAGGTATCTCGGTTGGCATTCTTCCACGCTCCGCCCATGCCTCCTGGGCAGTAATTGCCATTCCTTCCTCCAGGCTCTCCGGGTAATGCGTGCGGATTTCCGAACCAATTCGGTCTTTAAGCGGGGTCACAATCTTCCCGCGAGCTGTATAGTCTTCAGGGTTGGCGCTGAACACCAGCACTAGGTCAAGTTCCAGGCGCACCGGGTAGCCCTTAATCTGCACATCGCCTTCCTGCATGATGTTGAACAGCGCCACCTGTATCTTCGCGGCCAGGTCAGGCAGTTCATTGATGGCGAAGATGCCGCGGTTGGCGCGGGGCAGCAGTCCGTAATGGATGGTCAGCTCGCTCGACAGGTCTTTCGCGCCGCGTGCTGCCTTAATTGGGTCAATATCGCCAATCAGGTCCGCTACCGTCACGTCCGGAGTGGCCAGCTTTTCAACGTAGCGCTCCTCACGTGTCAGGTAGGCGATTGGCGTGGCGTCACCCTGTTCCGCAATCAGATCCCGGCACCGCTTGCAGAGCGGCAGGTAGGGATTGTCGCGAATCTCACACCCCGCCACGTACGGCAGATGCTCGTCGAGCAGGGCAGTCAGCTCGCGCAATATCCTGCTCTTGGCCTGGCCGCGCAGTCCCAGCAAAATGAAATTCTGCTTTGATAGCACAGCGTTTACAATCTGCGGAATTACAGAATCTTCGTAGCCCACAATGCCGGGAAAGAGCGTTTCGCGAGCTTGCAGGCGCGCCATCAGGTTGCCGCGCATTTCATCTTTAATTGACCGCGACTTAAGGCATGCTTCGGGGAACCGAGTGCTGGTGCGCAGTTCCCTCAATGTTTGGGGAAGCGGGCGAGCTGCGAGCATCGCGATAACTCCTATGGGCCGACTTTGTGCATTGAGCCGGCGTTGGTGTACCTATATTAGACGCGAAGTGGTCAAACGCGGCATCCCGATGACATGTTTTCTTAACGATCCAGTGAGCTGAAATTAAACCGGCAATATTTTGAAGGCAAATCTCACGGTTCCAAAGCCATCTGAAGGAAAGTACCTGCTGCAACATCAGTTCGTTTCAAATCAGCTTCAGCACGCCGGAGCCGGTTGTTGTACCTTTACATTTTGTCGCGTTGGGGCTGGTTCTATAAGATGAACCGTCAGGCGATAAATGCCTGTCGGTGAGTGCGGTACGGGCATCCAACCAAACAGGATCGTCAGGACGAACGACTTATATGATGGAATTCCATATTTCCCGGAATGCGCGCGAACGCTATCAGTTCGCCGAAACCCTTTTTTCCTACACGGGAAATGTCGTTTTTGCCAACATGGCTGCGTGCCGCGAGTTTGCGCACCGCATGAACCAGGTGCGCGACACGGAAAATCATCCTGACCGGGCCATCCATGCGGGCGCGCTCTACGCCATGGGACTTATTGACGAGGCCAGCCACGTCCTTATCGCCCGCTATCGCGAGCAATTTGACCCCGATGTCATGAATGCCGCACTCGACTGGTTTTCAGCGCAGGTAGGGCGAGACAAGCTCGATACCATGCTGCTGGCATTTGTTGAGCAGTTTCCCGGCTCAAGCGTCATCAAGGGCCTGGCCACACCTAAACAGTGGCTGGCGGGCAAAACGGGCAACACCTCCCACCGTGCCGCGGCTTTTGAAGAGCTCACGCTGCTGTGGACCGCCAACCGCAACCCAGCCTTCCGCCCGTTTGAGGAACTTTTTGAAGATCGTACGCTGGCAGAGAAGACGGCCTACCGGCAAGTCGCGCAGCAAATGCCGGAGTATTTTGCCTCGCGGCCGCTCATTCCGCTGCCCGACGCAAAGCCGATGAACCTGCTCGACCTGCTTCGCGCTCCGGCTGTTGGCTCGCCCGCCTCACTTGGCGATCAGCTCCAGATGATTCGCCGCATGTGGAAGCCGCTCATCGGCGACAGCCTGGATCGGATCCTCGAAATAGCCGGTGAGATTCTCAAAGAAGAAGAACTGGCCATCTGGATGCAGTTCAACCCTGCCGCTCAGCAGGCCGCCGACGCGGCGCGGCGTCACCGCGAAAGCGGTAAACAGCAATGGCCCGCGTTCACGAGTCACTCTGAAGTGCCGACCTTCGGCGATCCGGCCAACGAATACGAAAAGTTCTCGCCCGACACCGCATGGATGCCTAGCACAGTTCTCATTGCCAAAAGCACCTACGTGTGGCTCGCGCAACTCAGTCGGAAATACGGCCGCCACATCGGCCGGTTAGACGAAATCCCCGACGAGGAGCTGGCGCTGCTTGCTCATCGCGGCCTCAACACGCTCTGGCTCATCGGCGTATGGGAGCGTAGCAGGGCATCGAAAACCATCAAGCAGCTTTGCGGTAACCGCGACGCCGTTGCGTCGGCATATTCGCTTTACGACTACCGCATCGCCGACGACCTGGGCGGCGAATCCGCCTACATCAACCTTCGTGATCGCTCCTACCGCCACGGCGTCCGACTGGCCAGCGACATGGTGCCAAACCACATGGGCATCGACTCGCCCTGGGTCATCGAACATCCTGAGTGGTTCATTTCGCGCTACGACACTCCATATCCGGCCTATAGTTTCAACGGACCTGATCTTTCCCCTGACGGTCGCGTCGAAATCAAGATTGAAGACCACTACTTCGAGCAGTCCGATGCAGCCGTAGTCTTTCAGCGTCGCGACAAGTCCTCCGGCGAAGTTCGCTACATCTATCACGGCAACGACGGCACCAGCTTCCCCTGGAATGACACTGCGCAGCTCGACTACCTCAACCCGGCAGTGCGTGAGCAAGTCATCCAAACCATTCTTCACGTTGCGCGCCTGTTTCCGGTCATCCGTTTTGACGCGGCCATGACGTTGGCAAAACGTCATTTTCATCGCCTGTGGTTCCCCGGCCCAGGTTCCAGCGGCGCCATTCCATCGCGCGCCGAATACGGCATGAACCAGGCGGAATTCGATCACGCTATGCCTCATGAGTTCTGGCGCGAGGTTGTAGACCGCGTCGCCGCCGAAGTTCCGGGCACCCTGTTGCTGGCTGAAGCATTCTGGCTCATGGAAGGTTACTTCGTTCGCACGCTCGGCATGCACCGCGTGTACAACAGCGCATTCATGAACATGATGCGCGACGAGGAAAATGCCAAGTATCGCTCCGTTATCAAGAACACACTTGAGTTTGACCCCGACATCATGAAGCGTTACGTCAACTTCATGAGCAATCCCGATGAACGCACAGCGATTGACCAATTCGGCACGGGCGACAAGTGCTTCGGCGTTGCTGTGCTCATGTCCACCTTGCCGGGCCTGCCTATGTTCGGTCACGGTCAGATTGAAGGCTATACCGAAAAATACGGTATGGAGTACCGCTGGCCTCGCTATGAAGAGACGCCCGATCAGTGGCTCGTCGAGCGACACGACCGCGAGATAGCGCCGCTCCTCAAGCGCCGCTGGCTGTTTGCCGAAAGCAATAATTTCCTGCTCTACGATTTCTTCACCGGCAGCGGCGCCGTCGACGAAAACGTATTTGCCTATTCAAACCGCAATGGCATCGAGCGCGTTCTTGTCATTTACAACAACCGCTACGGCTCCACCCACGGCACCGTCGACTACTCAGCGGCCTATGCAGACAAGGGTGCAGGCGGCCTCCGCCAGCAGCGCCTTCGCGAGGGGCTTGGCCTCAGCGGCGATGGCGGAAAGATCCTCGCGTTTCGCGACTCGCTCACCGGCCTTGAATACCTGCGCCGTGCCAACGACGTGCTCGACCGCGGATTCACGCTGGAACTGCACGCTTACCAGAGTCACGTGTTTTTGGACTGGCGCGAGCTTCAGCCCACTGCGCAACATCCCTGGGACAGGCTCTGCGATTACCTGAACGGCCGCGGCGTGCGCAGCCTCGATGACGAACTGGTAAACCTCGAGCTGCGGCCCGTGCACGATGGCCTTCGCCGCCTCCTCGAGCCATCTGTGGTTCGTCAATTTGCCGACCTCGCGGAACATCCGAGAGCGTGGCTCGTCGACAAAAGCAAAGCCGGCGAAAAAGAGCGCGGCGAGTTCTTTAATGAAGCCTGGGCGCGTTGCGAAAGCCTATTGCGCGCAGCTCAACTCGCATACCTGGCTCGGCTACCAATTGAAAGCCAGCCCTCAGTGGACAATCTTCCCGCTGATCCGGGGCTTCTGATGCAAGCCTTCCGGCAAAGGCTGCGCGCAGCCATGCGCATCCCCGCCATTGAATCGTTATTCCCGCAACCGTGGCCTCCGGCGGCCCGCCGCATGTTGCCCAGCCCGAGTCCGCAGCTTGCCGCCACGGCCATTTGGGGACCCATTCTTGGCTGGTGCGCCCTTGAACTTCTGGCCGAATCAATCAACGTAAAAGAGCCGGAACGTGTGGCGCTCGACTTGTTTGACCGGCTGCGCCTGCGCGAACCTTTTGCCCAATCGTTTACCGCGCTTGGATTTGAAGGCGAAGAAGGCTGGAGTGTCGCCGCCCGCATTAAAGTGGTGCTGCTCACCGGAGCTGGCGTGGGCAGGGAAGAGCTCGTCTCCGAGGCAGAAACGGAAGAACCAGAATCAGCAGCCAAGCCGGAAACAAAAGCTGAAGTAAAAGCCGTAGGTGAGATAAAGTCCGCAGCTCAAGCCACACCAACTCGGCAAATCGACGAAGCTCCAACTTCTGTGCCCATGTCTGAGAAGGTCGCGCTCGCGCCGGCGCTCTGGCACGATCCCGACGTTCGCTGGCTCACGGGCCTGCACGAAGCAAAAGGACACTTCTACCTTGTTCGCGAAAATTACGAAGAGTTGCTGTGGTGGCTGCTGATGCCGTCGCTGCTCAGCCTGGCCGCCGAACCTGTGCCCAACCGCGAAGCCATCGCGGAGTTGAGCAAGACCATCAACGAAGCGCTCGCAACCGCTGAAGAAGCGGGCTACAGCATGGATGAATTGTTAGGCTCCGCACTCGAAGAGGAAATCGCTGCAGACGAAGACGAAGCCGTCCCTGATGAATCTCTAGCTGACGACGATGACCCGGATGACAATCTCGATGACGATGGCGTCGATATTCCAGCAATCATCGAGCAAGGTTCTGAAATCGACGACGACCTCGAATTCCAGGAGGATGAAGATGAGGAACTCCCAGAAGAGTAGAGGTCGCCAGCTTCTATCTAGTGCGGCCGCCCCGGCAAAACAAAGTGCTCTGCGCAGCGAGGCTCGTAGTTATCACCGGCCATAATAATGGGACTCTCATACGGCGCAGGCTTGCCGTCGATCAGCCGCTGCGGATAAAGCGCCTTCGCGCCGCATGCGCAATAAGCCACTAACTCCGTGATGTTCCCTGAGTAGGTCCGCACCAGCCACGAAAGATCGAGCATTTCGCCAAAAGGCATTCCACGGAAATCAAGTTCCAGCCCCGAAACCATCACATCGTAGCCGGCCTCAAGCAAATGCCTTGTGAAGGCAAACAGATCCTGAACAAACTGGCCTTCGTCAATCGCAATACACTCAACGCGCTTGCCAATCGCTTGTTCAGTCGCATGAAGTACCGGCAGCACCGTCCATGGGTCGGAGCACTGAAACTCGACTGCTTCCATTTTTCCGCAGCCATTAAGGTTACGGCTCTCCACCACTCCGGCAGACGATTTGGTATCGGCGCTGGGTTTCAGCAGCATCACATATTGCTTGGCATACTGGCGGCGCGTTTCAATCCGCCGCAGCAGCTCTGCGGTCTTGTTGCTCCGCATCGGCCCGACGATCATCTCCAGCTTCCCAGTCACTCGCTTCTCCGCGTCCGTTGCAGAACTTTATTGGGCAGAGACGTCCTGGCAGCCCTTCGACAACAACGGATAGTTTTGCGTCTCTCAAGAGCATAAATGGCTCGACGAGCCGCTGAAAATCACCAGAGCTTCTTTGGATATTCGCCGGTCTCAATCAGCCGCCGAATGCGCCCTACGGCGCGCGTGTGGTCATCGCGGTAAGTGATTCCGAACCACGATTCTGCACACCCCAGCACCTTTACGCGGGCGCGTTTTGCAAGCAGCATTTGGTTTATGGTCCTTGAAATAAAGCACTCTTCATCAAGGCTGTTCCCATGCACTTCAAGGAACTTCTCAAATTCCTCGCTAAGTTGTGGGAACACCTCGGGAGTAAACCCCCACATATTCATTGAAACAACCTCGTCGCCGGTGAGCTTGATTTCGTGTCCCTCCCCATCGGTATTCCGTGCGTGCCCGCCGTCGCGTTCAATATTCCTCAACTCAAATATGCGCTGCAGGTATCCATCGCTGTCCATTTCGCAAACTCCCCGCGCAACCGCGCCGGAATCGGAAAGCGTATTGCGCAAAACGTACCCCACCATCGCGTAGTCTTGTGTCCCAGACTGCAGATGGCGTGCAAGAGTGCGAAAGCTCTGTTCGCCGTAAAAGTCATCTACATTGATTACCGCAAAAGGCTCGTGAATCAATCCGGCAGCGGTCAAAATCGCGTGCGTGGTTCCCCATGGCTTTACGCGTCCCGGCGGAACACGATAGCCCCATGGAATGCGCGCCACTTCCTGGTAGAGATACTCCAGTCTGAGACGCTTTTCGATCTGCGCGCCAACCTGCTTTTTGATGCACTGTTCAATTTCGTGCCGGATGACCAGAACAATTCTTTCAAAACCCGTCCGGCGAGCATCGAAAAGGGAATAGTCGAGGATCGCTTCGCCGCCAGGTCCAACCGGCTCAACCATCTTGACGCCTCCATAACGACTTCCCATACCTGCTGCAAGAACTAGAAGCGTTAGATTCGCCATCGTCGTCATCCTTTCTCACGGTTTGCGCGCAGGGGCGCGAATCGTGGCGTTGCACGGTTGCGATTCGAACAGGTAGTCAGTGAAAGTTTTTTCGCCTGGCAAGTACAGAGATACGGAAAGAGAAGCCTGCGGAGAACAGCCCGATCTGGCTGAACTGCGGTTTCCATTGGTAGTAACCCCATTTCAGCACTACGCGCAGACGAACGTCCTGTCGAGCTACACCCGCGCGCCTTTTGCTCGCGGAAGTGTACCACCGTCAGAAAGACCCTGGGAACATGTTTCGCTCTCCGTGATCCTCATCACGGCTGGACGAGCCAACCTGATGGAGCAGCGCTCTCCGCCCGATACAAAGAACTACGACGCAGTGGATGCCCAGCCGAATAGTCACATGAGCCTGTGACCTGAAGCACATCGGAATTCACAAAACGGCTTCAATGTTCCATCGGACAACCTCTGGGGTGAAGTGTACGCGTCAGTGCTGTTCAATCAGGCACTACGCAATTCTTTCGCCAGGTAGCTTGGATTGGGCGACGGCTCTTTTTCTTCATGATCGGGTTCTTCCCCAGAAGCGGTCCAGAAGTCAGGTGGGAGGACTCTTATGCCAGCCGCCGCTCAAAGTGTCACCGCAGTTCTCGAATCTCACGAGAAGCTTCTCATCGATCAGACCATCGTGAAATTTAAAGACAAGCCAGGAGCCCTGCTTGGCATTCTTGAAGCAGTGCAAGAGGGCAACCCTCACAAGTTCCTCTCGCTGGAATCGCTGCGATATGTCGCGGAGCAAACCGGCATACCCCCCGCGCGGGTATTCAGTACCGCCACGTTTTATGCGCTCTTCAATCTCGATCCGCAGGGCGACAACGTTGTGTGCGTGTGTCGCGGAACAGCGTGCCATACCCGCGGTTCACGCGATCTGCTTGCAAAGCTCTGCCTCGATCTCGGGCTCAGCGATCACGAAGTAAACGAGCCAAGCGAGGCTGATAAGCTGTCACTCACCACCGCTGATCGTAAGTTCACCGTGCGCACCGTCGCCTGCTTTGGCCAATGTGCGCTTGCCCCTGTCGTTGAAGTCAATCACCACATCCTCAGCCATGTAAATGAGCGCAGCTTGCAACGCGAAATCAAGACGATAAGACAGGAGACAAAGTAATGCCGCGAATTCAGGACATCAGCTCGTTCAACGCGGTACGTCAATCCGGTCTTGCCAAATTGTTGCCGGCAATCCCACGGATAACCGTAGGCATGGGCACATGCGGACGGGGCAACGGATCTGAAGAGCTCTTCCACGCTCTGAATGGCGCCATTCAAAGCAGCGGCCTCGACGTCATGCTGACCGGCGTCGGCTGTTTCGGTTCATGCTTTCAGGAGCCCTTGGTAGGCGTGCGTCTGCCTGGAACCCCATTGGTGATATTAAAGCGCGTGCATGCGCACGATGCGGGGCGCATCCTTGAAGGGCTTCAGTCTGGCACAATGCCGTCCGACCTCGTCTACTGCAAGATCGAAGATTGGGACCACATTACCGGCTCAGTGAAATATGGGCAAGGCTATCCGAGCATTCCGGTCTGGAACCAGGTTCCGTTCTTCAAAGGTCAAAAGAAGATTGTTCTACGCAACTGCGGTCTTATCAATCCTTCTGACATTGAGGAATACATCGCTGTTGGCGGCTACCAGGCTCTCTACAAAGTGCTCATCGACGGCCGCAAAGACGCAGTGATTGATCAGATCAAGGCATCGCGCTTGCGCGGTCGCGGCGGGGCAGGCTTCCTCACCGGCAACAAGTGGGATTTCCTGGCCAAGGCAAGCGGCAACACCAAGTACGTTATCTGCAATGCCGACGAAGGCGACCCCGGCGCGTACATGAACCGCAATGAGATCGAGGGTGATCCTCATTCGCTGCTCGAAGGCATGATCGTCGGCGCATACGTCATGGGTGCTACTGAAGGCATCATCTACGTTCGCGCAGAGTATCCACTGGCTGTGCGCCGCCTGACGCGCGCTATCGAACAGGCGCGCGAATACGGCGTGCTCGGCACCAACATCCTCGACCGCGGATTCAATTTTGATATCAAGCTTGTGCAGGGGGCAGGCGCATTTGTCTGCGGCGAAGAAACAGCCCTCATCGCTTCGTTGGAAGGCTTCGCCGGCCGTCCGCATCCTAGGCCGCCGTTCCCCGCCCAAAAAGGCCTCTACGGAAAACCAACAAACATCAACAATGTCGAGACATGGTGCAACATCGCTCCCATACTGTCTCGCGGACCTGCGTGGTTTGCTGAAACGGGCAGCGTTAAAAGTCCAGGCACAAAAGTGTTTTCGCTGGTTGGCAAAATCCAGAACACCGGCCTTGTGGAAATGCCGCTTGGCACTCCGCTCAAAAGCTTCATCTACGACATCGGTGAGGGAGCGGTTGCAGGCCGTCGCGTTAAAGCTGTACAGACAGGCGGCCCCTCAGGCGGCTGCATTCCGTTGGACATGCTCGACACGCCCGTCGATTATGAAGCTCTGGCGCAGATCGGCTCCATCATGGGTTCAGGCGGCATGGTGGTTCTCGATGAAGACAATTGCATGGTCGATGTGGCCCGCTATTTTGTTGAGTTCACCCACTCAGAATCCTGCGGCAAATGCGTTCCGTGCCGCGTCGGCCTGAATAAAGCGCTCAGCATTCTCAACGCCATCACAAAGGGCGAAGGCACTGTCGAGCACCTTGCACTGCTCGACGAACTCGGCCGCATGGTGCGCGAGTGCTCTCTCTGCGGTCTCGGTCAATCCGCGCCCAATCCGGTGCTCACCACCATTCGTCATTTCCGCGAGGAATACGAAGACCACATCCTCGCCCATCGCTGCCGCGCCGGCGTATGCCAGGAGCTTGCGCTTTCGCCATGCGAAAACAGCTGCCCGCTGCGCATGAACATTCCGCGTTTCCTTGAGCTCATGCAAGAGGGGCGGCTTGAAGATGCATTCGAATCCGTAATCCTCGACAACCCGCTCCCCGCATCCACCGGCAGAGTGTGCCAGCATCCGTGCGACAATCGCTGCCGACGCCAGGGCTTCGACGAAGTGGTGAACATGCGCGAGGTGCATCGCTTCATCGCCGACGAAGTCTATCTATCTGACCGCTTCGAGCCCATGCTCGAACGCATCAAGCAGCGCCGCCTTGCGCCCACCGGTCGCAAAGTAGCTGTTGCAGGCGCAGGTCCCACCGGCCTTACCGCTGCCTTCTATCTCGCCATGCTCGGGCACGACGTCACCATCTTCGAAGAGCGCAGTCAGGCGGGTGGCATGCTTCGCTTCGCCATTCCTGAATACCGTTTGCCTAAATCCGTGCTACGCCGCGAACTCGACTTGATTGAAGCCATGGGCGTAAAGATGGTTTTCAACACGCGGGTGGGTTTCGACCTGCCATTGAACGAACTGGCCAGCAGTTTTGACGCCGTCTTCCTCTCCATAGGGACGTGGAAAGAATCGTGGCTCTACCTGCCAGGCACCGAGTTGAAGAACGTGTACCCGGCGCTACCGTTCCTTGAATCGGTCGCACGCAGCGAACCCGTCACCGTCGGTTCACATGTTGCCATCATCGGCGGCGGCAATGCTGCTATCGACTCCGCGCGCACCGTAATGCGGATGGGCGCGCAAGCCACCATCCTCTATCGCCGCGAACGCAAAGACATGCCCGCGATCGACGAAGAAATCAGCGCCGCGGAGGAAGAGGGCGTTCGCTTTGTTTATCTCGCTGCGCCGCATCGCATCGTAGGCGGAGCAGATGGTAGCGTCAAAGCAATTGAAATCGTCAAAACGCGCCTGGGTGAGTACGACAAGTCAGGACGCCGTCGCCCCGTTCCTACCGACCAGGTGCAACGATTCGAGTGCGACAGCGTCATCCTCGCCGTCGGTGAAACCTTTGACCAGGATTTCTGCAGGGCTTCCGGCCTGGCCCTCAAAGACGAAGGCACGCTATCTGTCGATCGATTCACTCTGGAGACAAGCCGTCCCGGTTTCTACGCCGGTGGCGACGTCATTACCGGCGCATCGAACATGTCGAACGCGATGAGCGGAGGCAAACAGGCCGCCCGCAATATTGACGCGCGACTTATGGGCGATGCAGACCACTCCGGCGATCGTTGGGCGAGCCTGTTCCCGGATTTTGAATACAGCAGGCAAGCCCCCGGCGAGCCGAGCCTCAGCAGCCGTCATCAGGCACAGTCACTCCCGGCAGAAACAAGAGCCCATTCGAAGCAGGAAGTTGTCGCCGGCCTCAGCGAGCAGGAAGCGCTCGAAGAGTGCCGCCGCTGTCTCCGCTGCGATTTAAAAATCACCGTCGGTGCAAATTAAGAAAGGAGCAAGCCGTTGCCGAACAAAACAATTTCAGTCCGCATTGATGGTGAACTGGTGCCCGCACACGAGGGCGACACAATTCTCGAGGCGGCTCACGCCAACGGCAAGCAGATTCCAACGCTGTGCTACTTGAAGGGCCTTCACGCTGTCGGCGCATGTCGTGTCTGCATGGTCGAGCTGGCTGGAACTGAGCGCCTGCTTCCATCCTGCACCACGCCCATCCAGGATGGAATGTCGATCAAGACTACCTCGGCAAAACTCACGCAGTACCGCCGCATGGCTGTTGAACTATTGCTCGTCGAACGCAATCACATCTGCTCGTCCTGCGTCAGCAACAGTCACTGCGAGCTGCAATCCCTGGCGCAATCGCTCGGCGTCACTCATGTGCGCTATGCCTACAACAACCCGCGCCTCGCTGTAGACATGACGCATCCCCGTTTCGTGCTCGATCACAATCGCTGCATTCTCTGCACACGCTGCGTGCGCGTGTGCGCGGAACTTGAAGGCGCCAATGTCTGGGAAGTCTCCTCGCGCGGCATCCACTCGCGAGTGGTCAGCGGTCTCAAAGATGACTGGGGACATTCCAGCAACTGCACCGGCTGCGGCAAATGCGTGCAGGCATGCCCAACAGGAGCGCTCGCAGAGAAAGGTTTCTCCGTCCACGAAATGGTGAAGCAGAGCGAATCTCTCACTCGCCTGGCCACTCAGAGAGCAAGCCATATCAACTCATCCGATTGATGGATGGCTGGTCGAGTGCCCCATGGTAGTATTTGGGCACATCACCGAATCTCATGTTTGCCTATCGCTCCGCAGCCCGAGTACCCGCGCGTCTTTTGACGGCAATCAACTGGCAACCGATCCTCGCGCTCTGCGCAATCTTCTTCCTTTGTTCCGCCACGGCGCAAACACAGCCGGCCTTAAATTCCTGCTCAAGCTGCCACGCCGATCTCGTCAAGCATTTCGCTCAAGTCCCGCACAGCAAATCAGAAGCCATAACCTGCGAAAGCTGTCACGGTGACGGCAAAGCCCACATCGACAGTAACGGCGACACATCCAAAACTCCGAATCCCGCCAAGGCCCCGGCAAAGGATGCGGACGCTGGCTGCCTCACATGTCACGCCAGCCAGCATCCTGACTTCGCGCAATCGGCTCATGCCACAGCCAACATCGGTTGCACAAGTTGTCATTCCATCCACTCAGGCAAAGAAGGGAAGCTGCTGAAAGCGTCGCAGCCCGCACTTTGCTATCAATGCCACGTGGCTGTTCAAGCCCAATTCGCCGAGCCGGCACACCACAAGACCGGCGACGGACCCGTTCAGTGCACCGATTGTCACAATCCGCACAACACATTCCAAACGCGCCTGCAGGCAGGCATTGCGCAGCAGACATCGGCATGTTTGAAATGCCACACCAATCTTGCCGGACCATGGGTTTACGAACACCCAGCCGTCAAACAAGCTGGCTGCACCGCCTGCCACACGCCCCACGGGGGCAAGAACCCCAAACTCCTGACCCTATCCAACGTCAACACCATCTGCCTGCAATGTCACTTGCCGTCGGCAACCGCCTCCGATGCGCGGGTTAACGCGGCGCACACTCCAAGTTCGACCACATCCTGCATCAGCTGCCATGTCTCCATTCACGGCTCGAATCACGAAGACCGTTTCACGAATCCGTAAAGCCGGCGTGATACGGCTATCGCGATCTTGGTAAAACTCGATGCGAAAACAAGGTTCCGGTTTGTCCATCATCCCGAAGATGACCCCGCGCTGACACTGCCAGACCTGCACTGGCGAAAGAAGAAAGACCACACGAAACTACGCCGCTAGGTGTCCCAAACTCGCACTTTCGTTAGGTCCCGGTAAATACGTCAACGCCATGGCGGCGGAGACGCACACAAGCCGGTGCTCTTCCAGTTCGTACCTGGCGCGTTCCATATCGACATTCTTCTTGGCCGCGAACTTTCTACTGACTTGATAACATGCTGAGGAACGAGCCTCGATGTACTCGCTAAGCCCAGCCTCAAAAGCTCGTGCCAGATTTCTACAGATTGAGCATTCCATACACACCTGCACATCGCCGGCCTTTTGCCGGCCCAACCGTAGTCAAGATGCGGTCGTGGTTCAAAAATTGCCTGAAATCTCGGTCAAAGTGATTTGCAAACCAGGGAAAGAGTGTTCCAGTGTGAAGTCTTCTACAAAAGTCAACTTGGCCGCCCACAGCCCGTCCGACTTGATCTCTGAAGAATCAGCACTACTGGCTTTTCCCACTGACCCAAGCGAACGTTGGCTCTTATTACGACCAAAAGATTGACGGCTGTTTGCATTGCTCGTCTTGAGGAGGATCATCGCATCTCCAGTCGTTCAGTTGCGTTCTTGAACAATGCTCGTCTGGGGCGGAGCGTGGAGTGCGGGAGGCGAGAAGGGAAAAATTTGTACTGTTTTGATCATACTCCCACATATTTTGGAACCGCACCTTGTTTGAAGCAGTCAAGAGCGTGGCTATTCGGACAGAATTGGCTGTTTTATCACTCGGCGATCCTACGCAGTGAACCGCTGGTCCCAAGGCCCTATTCCCTGTAGAATCATGAAGGGCCGATGGCGCAACTGCCGACAGCCTGACAAGGTACCGATGAGCGATCAGGAAATTGGGTCATCTCACGCCGCGGAGAAGCTTTCGCCGGCGTGGATCAGAATCGAAAGGGCGCGCCATCCCCAACGGCCTTACCCCATGGATTTCATCGAGCGGATCTTTACGGATTTCAGCGAGATACACGGGGATCGCGCTTATGGCGACGATGAGGCCGTAGCCTGTGGCATGGCGCGACTCGGCGACCAGGAAGTCATGGTCATCGGCAACCGCAAGGGCGGCACTACCAAGGAGCGCGTCAGGCGCAACTTCGGCATGCCTCACCCCGAGGGATATCGCAAGGCCCTTCGCTGCATGAAGATTGCCGAGAAATTCGGCCGCCCCGTTATCTCGTTCATTGACCTTCCCGGAGCCTATCCCGGTCTTGGCGCTGAAGAGCGCGGACAGGCTGAAGCCATTGCCCGCAATATCTTCGAAATGTCCCGGCTGCGTGTACCCACAATCTCAATCATCAGCGGCGAAGGTGGATCGGGTGGAGCGCTGGCCCTGGCCGTTGCCGATCGCGTACTCATCCTTGAAAATGCCCTCTACTTTGTCATCACGCCTGAGTCCTGCGCAGCCATCATGTGGCGTGACGCATCGAATAAGCAACTCGCTGCGGAAGCCATGCGAATCTCGGCGCCGGAAGTTGCTTCAATTGGGTGCGTAGACGAAATCATCGCTGAACCGCCCGGCGGAATCCACGAGGATCAGCAAACCG